>Ga0114932_10000218_pt1 | contig 68297 bp, 58 predicted proteins | sample 2SBtaG_2_FD_87286 | JGI IMG/M metagenome (GOLD analysis project Ga0114932, IMG submission 87286) | Deep subsurface microbial communities from Kolumbo volcano to uncover new lineages of life (NeLLi) - 2SBTROV12_ACTIVE470 metaG | ecosystem: Environmental > Aquatic > Marine > Volcanic ...
AGGACACGGGCGACCCGGTGAAGAGCGACTACCACGGCGCCTGGGACAAGGGCACGATGACCTTGAACGTGGACGCCGAGTACGGCGATCTCGAGACCGACGTCTGTACCGGCTCGCTCGACTACATGGCGGTCGTCAGCGGCGCCGACCCCGAGGTCACCGGTGAGGTGAGCTGCAGCATGAACGAGGGCAGCGACATCGGCGCCGCGTTCGGCATGGATCAGCACGCTGCCTTCGAAGGGTCGCTCGACGGCGACACGGTGAGCGGTGAGGTGGCGATGTTCGGTGGGGCCCTGTCCGTGCCCATCGACGGCACCTTCAGCTCGGAGAACGCCTTCTCCGGCACGATCGATGCCACCGCGGACGTCGGCTTCAAGGTCCACCTCACGGGCTCGATCGCGGCCTGGCGGTGATCGCGCTGTGGGCCGCGGTGTGGGCCCAGGCCTCGCTGACGGTCAACCGCACGTGGGACGTCCTGGAGCCCGCTGACGAGCGCACGATGCTCTACGCGGCCGGAGAAGCCCTGGCCCTCCAGGAGATCGAGCTCGCGGGCGTGGTGCTCGACGGTCCCCGGTTGATGGCGATGGCGCTGACGTCCCCCGAAGAGCCGCTGTTGCGCGTGGTCCGGGAGGCGGTGCGGCGCCCCGTCGAGCTGCCCGACCTGCTCTATTTCCTCGACGATGTGCTGGCCTCGTCCCGCCCTGACGAGCGCTTCTTCGTGGGCGCCGGGCGCGCGAGGGGCGCTGGGCTGCTGGTGCATCCACGCGAGGTCTGGCGTGGCGAGTCCCGGCTCTACCCGGCCGCCGACACCCTGGCCGTCGATCAGCCGCCTCCCCAGGCCAGCCATCCCCCGGCGGCGGATGGCGACGGTCCTGGTCCCGGCTGGAGCACGCGCTACCTGAACCCGAGCGAGCGTCCGGATCTCATGGCTGCGCTGGCGGCGGCCAACCCGGACTTCGCAGAGCGCGTCGAGCACCTGCTGGGCCAGCTGGAGGGCGCGGGCGCGGAGGTGTGGGTGACCTCCACCGTGCGCAAGCCCGAGCGCGGCTACCTGATGTGGGGCGCCTACGAGCTGAGCCGCTGCGATGCCCCTTCTTGCGTCGAGGAGGTGGCCCTCGAGCTCGACGATCGCAACGTGGTGTGGGACCTCGCGGTGCCCGTGACCTGGCGCCACGCCGACGGCTGGGAAGCCACCGTGGAGCAGGCCCGGCAGATGGCCGATGCCTACGACGTGGTCTACGCGACGGAGAAGGGAGCGCGCTCCTCCAGCCACTACGGCGGCTCGGCCGTGGACCTGGTGGTCGTGGGGCTGCCGCGCTCGCTGACGCTGGTCGCTCCCAGCGGATCCGCGCGCACCTTCGACCTCTCCGCACCCGAGGAGCCTCGCGATCTGTCGCTCACGCCCGAGGTGGTGCGCTGGGTGGAGACCCAGTACAGCTTCTCGAAGCTGGAGACCGACTACCCCCACTGGAGCGACGCTCGCGCTCGGTGAGTCACACGAGCGTGAGCTTCACGTCGGCGGCTTCGCACGCCCGTCGGAGCGCGCGGTGGTAGGGGGCCCAGCCCTCGGTCGACTCGGGGAGTGCGTCGAAGAGGACCTCGTGCACGCCGAGCAGTGCGGTCGCGAGGCGGGGCACCATGCCGGCCACGTCGTCGTCCGTCATGGCGTGGTCGTACCAGGGGATGGGCATCTGGGCGGGTACGAGGCCCAGGGCTCCCGACAAGAACGCCAGCGGCAGCTGCAGCTCGGCCGCGTCGTCGAGGGCCTGCTCGATCCGTTGGCCCCGGTACCGCTCGCGGGCTGGGAGCAGAGCCCCATCTGGGGCCTTGTCGGCGCTGCACGTGGTGACGTAGAGCACCTCGGGTCTCTGGCTCGGACTCCAGACCCGGGTCGGCCGCCGCTTCCGGTACCAGTCCGCGAAGGTCGGGTCGTGGTAGGCGAGGCCGTCTTCGTCCCGACGCTCGCCGACCACCAGCAGCACGGCGTCGTCCGGCCCGCGGTTCTCGACCGCGTGGAACACCCCGGTGCCCGCCGCGAAGGCCACGAAGGAGCCGGCCCGGAGGGGCTCGCGCACCACGCCTTCGCCCGGGAGCGCCCAGAGCAGGGTGGGGGTGCCGCTCAGCACGTAGACCAGCTCCTCTTCGACCTGGTGGGCGTGCAGGAACCCGGTCCGGTGTCCCGGTGGCAGGCGGTCGTGCCACACCCCCAGCTTCACCGCGCCCGCCGCCTCCGAGAGGTTGCGTCCGCGGCCCAGCGCGATCGTGTCGAAGGGCGCCGGGTAGCGGGCCTCGCCCTCCTCGATCGCGTCGACGTGGGCGACGAAGGGTGTCACGAGAGCAGGGCGTCCCAGCCGCGGAAGCCGGTGGTGAGCGCCACCCCGTCCCGTTCCAGCACCGGCCGCTTCAGGAGCATCGGATCGGCGGCGAAGGCCTCGACCCAGCGAGCGTCGGACCAGCTCTTCTTGTCGCCCGGAAGGGCCCGGTAGCTCCCTCCCGAGGTGTTGCGGAGGGGCTTGCTCCCCAGGGCCTCGACCCACGCCGCCACGCGCTCCCGTGGCGGGGGTGTCTCCCGCACGTCGACCCAGGTGTGCGCGTGCCCTGCGGCGTCGAGCCACTTCCTCGCCTTGCGGCAGCTGTCACAGCTTCCGATGCCATAGACCGTCAACACCATTGCCTCCTCGCCTCCGGCGGGTAACCGTGGGCCCCATGGCACGCGATCTGTACGTGGCGGGGTCCACCGTCGAAGGCAAGGCTGGCTGGGCATGGGTCCTGGTCGAGAACGGCTCCGAGCTCGCGAGAGCCTCGGGCCCCGAGCAGGACAGCTCCTACCGGGCGGGCCTGCGTGCCGCGATCGAAGGCCTGGGCTCGGGTCCGGTCACGGCGGTGCACGTCACCGACCAGACCCTCTTCAAGGCGGCCACCGAGTGGATGGCGGGCTGGGAGAAGAAGAAGTTCAAGAAGGTGAAGCACGCCGACCTGGTGCGTCGCCTGTCGGGCCTGCTGGGCAGCGCGGTGTGGCGACTGGACGATGGCGAGCCCGACATGCGCACGGCGCGGACGCTCGCCAAGGAGGCCGCGAGGAAGCCACGTCGCGAGCCGGAGTCCGTGAAGGCTGCCCCGAGCGCGGCACGGCTGGTGGCCTACACCGACGGCGGGTGCCGTGGGAACCCGGGCGTGGGCGGGTGGGGCTTCCTGCTGATCGACACGACCAGCGGCTCGGCGCTCTCCAAGCGCGGGGGCAGCTCGCCGACCACCAACAACCGCATGGAGATGTCGGCGGCCATCGAGGCGCTGGAGGCTCTGAGCCGGCCCAACCAGGACGTGGAGGTTCGCACGGACTCCAAGTACCTGAAGGACCTCGCCACCAAGTGGATCCCGGGCTGGAAGCGCAAACGCTGGCGGAGACGCGACGGCCAGCTCGTGAAGAACCTCGACCTCGTGCAGCAGGTCGACGAGCTCTGCAAGCTCCACAGCGTGACGTGGACCTGGGTGCCGGGCCATTCGGGCGAGCCCGGCAACGAGCACGCCGACCTGCTCACGAACCTGGCCATGGACGACCTGGAAGAGGGGCGTGACCCAGCCTCGGAGCGGCGCTACGAGCGCAGCCCGGTGCGCGTGCTGCAGCTGGACGAGAGCTACGGCTTCTGACTCACAGGCCGGGGGGCCAGTCGCCCCTCGTCCAGGGGGTCTCCTCCCGCTCCTCTTCCTCGGCGGGGGCAGGCGCCTCGGCTCCGGTGGTCTCGACGTCGTCTTGCAGGTGGTCGCGCATGGGGTCTCCCTGTGCCCTCATCGGACGGCCGTCAACAAGCTTTCGCCTGCATCGACCAGAGGGCCTGCAGCGCCTCGTCCAGGGCGCCTGGATCCGGTGCACCCCAGCGACCGACGATCTCCAGCCCGTCGGGCGTTCGCCGGGCCTCGATGCGACCGACCAGGCGCTCGCCGTGGAGCAGGGGGCACACATAGTAGCCCCAGCGCCGCTTCTCCACGGGCTTGTAGATCTCCCAGACGTAGGGGAAGCCGAAGGCTGCCAGGACCAGCGCGCGGTCCCAGATGAGTGGATCGAGCGGGGCGATCACGCGCATGCGGTCGTCGGGTTCGAAGTGCTCTTCGAGAGTGTCGGCGTGCACGACCCACGTGCGGCGCGAGCCCGTGAGCCGCACCGCCGTGAGCAGGCCGCGGTCCACGAGGTCGTCGAGCGCTGGGCGCATCCATCGAAGCTGGCCCCACCAGGGGCCGCTGGCGATCGGCAGCCAGCCGGCCTGGCGGACACGGTGCAGCAGCACCTCCTCGTCGCTGGGCGCGGGCGCGCCGCAGCGATCGGGCAGCGCGCGCTCGGGGAGGTCGAAGCGGTGGTGACCGTGCTCGTCGCGCTCGCAGACCACCACGTCGCACCGCTGCCAGAGGGTCTCGAGCGCCAGCTTCGCCGCGCTCGAGGTGCCCCGCCAGCCGTGCCAGTCCAGCGGCTCGACGCGGCCGTGGTCGCTGAGGTCACGGGCGGAGACGACGCCGCGCCGCCGGACCTCGGCGAGCACCTCGCTCAACAGCGTCGGCGACAGCCGCTTCATGCGCTCGGTGGCCCGCCACCAGGGCTGCGCGCGGCTCCTGTCGCGGTACCAGGGAAAGAGCCACCCTGGGAGCAGGCACCGCTCCTTCGCGAAGTGCTCGAAGCTGTCGTCCAGCCCGACCCATCCGTGCCGCCGGTAGCCCGGCACCCGCGCGTGGAGCACGAGGTCCTGGCTGCGCCCCACGCGGTCGATCGGGTCGAGCTGGACACAACCGAGGACGTCCAGGGCCCCCCGCGCGCTGGTGGTGGGCGCGAGTCGGGCAGCGGCGAGGACCAGGGGTCGTGCCTCCTGGGGCGTCAGCACGAGGGGCTTCATGGGGGCGAGGGTACTCCTGCTGTCACCGTCCGACCGTGGAGCTGCCCGCGCCATGATCGACAATGGGGCCATGGTCATCCTGCTCGGGCACCGACGGGTCGATCTCGACGCCCGCCTCGTGTCCTGGGAGGGCGGTCAGGATCGACTGACGCCGACGGAGGCGAAGCTCCTGGGCTACCTCCACGATCGGCTCGGCCAGGCGGTGTCGCGCGACGAGCTGTTGGAGCAGGTGTGGGGCTACGCGCCGAGCGTGCGCAGCCGCACCGTGGACACCACCGTGCGACGGCTGCGCAACAAGATCGAGGACGACCCCATCACGCCCGTGCACCTGTTGACCGCCTACGGCGTGGGCTACCAGCTGGCCGTCACCGAGGTGCCCGACGAGCAGCCCGACGCGCCGACCCACGCGGCCCTCGGACCCTTCGACCTCCTCGAGCTCCTCGGTCGTGGCGGCTCCGGCGAGGTGTGGCGCGCCGTGCACCGTCGCTCTGGTGGTGCCGTGGCGGTCAAGCTCCTCACCGAGCGGCACACGCGGACCACGTCGGTGCAGCGCGCCTTCCAGCGGGAAGCCCGGGCGGCGGCGCGACTCGACCACCCCCACGTGGTGCGTCTGCTGGACCTCGGCGCCGTGGACGACTCGGCGGCCCGCGCCACGGGGCTCCCCGAGGGCACGCCGTGGCTGGCGATGGAGCTCGGAACCGGCTCGCTGTCGCGGCTTCGGGGGCGGCTGGCCTGGGAGGAGCTGCGCACGGTGCTCCTGCACACGCTGGATGCGCTTGCCCACGCCCACGCCCGGGGCCTGGTCCACCTCGACGTCAAGCCCGCCAACCTCGTGGTCGGGTGCGGCACGAGCGAGGGCAGGGTGTCGGGGTTCCGGCTCACCGACTTCGGCATCGCGCGCGCTGTCACGGCCAGCACCCGCGGCGAGCTCGGGGGCACGCCCAGCTACATGGCCCCGGAGCAGGTGCGTGGGGCTTGGCGCGACATCGGCCCGGCGACCGACCTGTTCGGCCTGGGCTGCACCGCGTGGGCGCTGGCCACTGGGCAACCGCCGTTCCGTCACCGCGGTTCGCGAAAGCGCCTGGCCCGTGGTTGGGAGGCGCTGCCGGAGCTGCGACCCACCGTGCCGGTGCCCGACGGGTTCCGCGACTGGCTCGGAAAGCTGCTGGAGCGGGAGTCGCACGATCGCTTTCAGCGGGCGGCGGAGGCCGCCCAGGCGCTGCGTGAGCTGGGCGAAGCCGGCAGGCCGGCCGCGGCGGCGGAAGGCGAAGCCTCCACCGCGGCGCACACCGAGCTGCCCACCGAGCTCTTCACCGACGTGGCGCTCTCGGCGGTGCAGCCCGAGATGGCCCCCCGCACGCGCACCCTGAGCGTGGAGGCGCTGCCCGCCGATCAGGTCTGGTGGCGCCGGGAACCACCTCCGACGCCGATCCAGCTGGCCGATGCCGGACTGGCGCTCCTCCCCTTGCGCGAGGCGATGTTCGTCGGGCGGGAGCGGGCCCGCAAGGAGCTGTGGGAGCGCCTGCTGCAGGTTCGCGACGGGCAAGGGCCCCAGGTGCTGGAGATCGCGGGGGACGGCGGGCTCGGCGTGAGCCGGCTCGGGCGCTGGCTGGCCGAGCGCGCCCACGAGCTGGGCATCGCGGAGGTCGTCGTCTGCGGTGCCGACCAGGGCGGTGTGCGCGAGGCCATCCGGAACTGGCTGCGCTGCGATGGACTCGACCGCGAAGCGACCCACGAACGGGTGCGGCGGTTCCTGGCACGTCATGGCGCTCGCCAGCGCTACCTGCCCAGCCTGGTGACCGCGGCGCTCGAGGGCCGCGCGGGTCGCGACGGTCCACGCATCCTGGCGCGCCTGCTCGAACAAGCGGCGTCGCGGCGCACGGTGCTGCTCCTGCTCGACGACGCGCACCGGCTCGACGATGGACTGGCCGTCGTGTTGGCCCTGCTGGAGCGCGGTCCCAGCCGCGTGGCGACCGTCCTCACGGTCGCCGAGGATCAGGCGCACGCGGGCGACGCCGCCCGCACCCTGCGGTCGCTGCGCGCGCGGCCCGAACACCTCCGGTGCGCCCTCGGGCCCCTCGACGCCGCGGAACAGGCGGCGCTCGTCCGGCGCGTCATCACCCTCGAGGCGGGTGTCGAGGCCAGGCTCCTGGAGCTGGCCGGCGGCAACCCCTCCCTCCTGCTCCAGCAGGTCGCGGACTGGTCGGAGCGCGAGATGCTCGTGCCTGGCGACCAGGGCTTCCGGCTCGGCCCGGGCGCCGTGACCTCGTCGGAGTCGGGTGCCCTCTGGCTCGACCGCGTGGACCGCGTCGGCGCCTCCGAGCCGCTGGAGCTGGCGGCGGCGCTCGGAAGGCGCTTCGACCGCTCGACGTGGAAGGCGGTGGCTCGGACCGACGCGCTCCTCCCCTTCGAGGCGGCTGGGCTGGTGACCGAGTCGGGTGGGCAGTACGCCCTCGCCAGCGAGGCCTTGCGCGCGGGGCTCGAAGAGCGCGCCCGGGCGGGGGGCCGGTGGAAGGCCCACCACGCTCACTGTGTGTCGCGCACCGATCGACGCCGTGGGTGGCACCTGCTGGAGGCGGGGCGTGCCGAGGAGGCGGTGGCCCACCTGCTGGCGTCGGCGGTCGAGGACCTGGAAGCGATGCGCACGCGGGAGGCTGGCGCCCACCTGGATCTGGTGGAGCGCGCCCTCGACGCCGCGGGCGTGGACGTGGGGGACCGTCGTCGAGGGGAGGCCGCCGCGGTGCGCCTCCGGGTGCTCGACCAGACCGCGTCGCGGAAGGAGCTGCATGCGGCCGCCGCCACCCTGGCCACCCGCGCGCGGGCCTTCGACTGGCCGGTGGTGGGTGTGGCGCTCCGCGTGGCGGGGCGCGCCTTGCTGGGGCACTCCGACGCGTCGCTCGGCGAAGCCAGCCTGCGCGAGGCCGTGAGCTGGTGCGAGGACCACGGCGATCTCGAGGAGGGCGTGCGAGCCCTCGCGAGCCTCGCCAGCCACCTCGCCTACCGAGGGCAGCCCCAGGCCGGGGTCGACGAGGCCCGCACTGCGGTGGCCCGGGCAGATGCGCTCGGCGAAGACGAGGCTCGGGTGTCCGCCCGCCTGGCTCTGTCGCTGGCGCTCCAGCTTGCGAGGCAGCCCTGCCTCGAGCCGGCTCGTGAGGCGGTCGAGCTGGCCGACGCCTCCGGTCGCACGCTGTGGTGGCTCAACGCCACCGAGCGCCTGATGGACGCCCAGATGGGCACCGGAGACGACGCCACCGACACCGCCCACCGGCTCCTCGGCGTGAGCCGAGAGCGCGGTTGGCTCCGGCAGGCGTCCCACGCGTTGAACGCGTTGGGCGAGATGGCGCGCAAGCGCGGCGATCGTGTCGACGCCGAGCTGGCGTACCGACAGGTCATCGAGCTCTCCGACGTGTCCACGTGGTCACGGCAGGGGGACTATTCGCGGCTCAACCTCGCCCTGTTGCTCCTCGGGGAAGGCTCGAGCGTGGAGGTGCGTGAGCTGGCGGGTCCGGTCGCCGAGCGCGGCGCCGCCCAGAAGCATCCGCCCATCGAGGGCGCCGCCCGGGCGGTGCTGGCCGCCGCCGCCGCGCAGGGTCAGCACTTCGATCAGCTCCAGGCCGAGCTCACGCGCTACCGCGCGATCGACGCCGAGGTGCGGCTCGCGGACCGGGACCTGGCCCTGGCGTGGTCCTTCGCGGCCGAGGCTTGCGAGGCCCATGAGCAGCGCGAACGCGCACGGGCTTGCTGGGAAGAAGCGGCCGCGCAGCACCTGCGGACCGGCCACCCCGATCGAGCGCATGCAGCCCGAGAGCGGCTACGCGAGCTCTGATCCGAGCGCGGCGAGGCCCTGCTCGGTCGTGAGCTCCGGGCGGTAGCCCAGCTCCTCCCGGGCCCGCGCGTCCGACAGGGTGATGGTGGCCGACATCATGAAGATCGCGAAGCGCGTCAGCGGAGGCGTGCCCTGCAGGCCGAGCAGGGTCCACGTGCCCTCGACCAGCACCGAGAGCGGCCTCATCAGCCAGCCGGGCACCGAGCGGGTGGGCAGGGTCACGCCGCGCGTGGCGGCGAGCGCTGTCAGGACCTCCCTTCGAGCTCGAGGTGAAGCGGTGGGAGGGCCGCGCCAAGATGCCGCCGGGGGAGCTGCGCTGAGCCCGTCACAGGGCCTGTCACAGCTGTGACGCCTGCCTGAACCGCGGGGGCATCGAGTCCGGGGCTGGCGCTCGGTAGCTTCTCGCCATGCTCGCCCTGTTCGTCTCCCTGGCCTTCGCGACCTCGACCTGTGGCGGTGCCGACGTGAACGTCGCGACCGACCTTGCGGCGGTGGCGCGGGCCCGTCCAGGCCGCGGGCCGCGTCGCGGCTTCGGCCGCCCGGGGGGCGGGTGGGGCCCCAGGACGGTCGTGACGGAGGACACGAGCACGTCGCAGGACACGGGCACGTCCGACGAAACGAGCGCCACCGAGGGCACGGACACCGCAGCGCAGGCCGAGCCCACCGGGGCTTCGGCGACCGCGACCAACCGCTACGGGGTGGACTTCCTCGCCCTGTCCGGCAGCGAGGCGGCGGCCTACAGCCCGCAGCTGCGCGCCTTCGTGCGGGCCATCACCTACATCGAAGGCGTGGAGTCCTCGGCGGGGTACTACACCGAGGTCGGCGGCACCACCTACCCGTCGACCACACGGGTGCATCCGGGCGCCGAGGACGTGTACCGGTACAGCCGCACCGGCTACAACAGCGACGCCTTCGGTCGCTACCAGATGTTGTCGAGCACGTGGGCGGCCTGGGCGGCGGCGGCCGGCATCCCGACCGCGCGCAGCGGCGAAAACAGCTACGGCGAGGCCTACTACGACATCCGTGCGGCCCACCAGGACCGAGCGGTGCTCGCGTTCCTGCAGCGCGAGGGCGTCGAGAAGTTCCTGAAGGCGGGCAACGTGTCCGGAGCGGCCGCGACCAGCGCCGCGCAGAACTGGGCGAGCATGCCCGGCGCGAGCCAGCACAACAGCCGCACCAACAGCTTCTACGCCGTCTACGACGCACTCCTGGCGGAGGAGCGGGCCCGATGATGATGCTCAGTGCCCTGGTGCTGGCGTCGGTGTGCGGTCCGGACCAAAGCGTGGTCGCCGACCTGCAGCTCGCCTCCGCCGCCGTCGGGTCGGCGCCGGCTGCCCCCGCGTCCGTGCCCTACTTCTACCAGTACGCCAACCGCTACAGCCCGTCCCGGACCTGCCAGAACACCTCGGTGGCCATGCTGTTGAAGCACTACGGCGTCAGCATCACCCCGGACGCCATCACGGCGCGGTTCGGCAAGGATCTGGCCCAGTCGCCGGAAGGACTCGCCCGGGTGTTCAACCACTACGCTTCCCAGGCCGGCATCGACGAGCGCCTCGAGCCCACCCGCGCGGGCAGCCTCGAGGCGTTCCGCCGGCTGGCGCAGGGAGACGACCCGGTCATCGTGCACGGCTTCATGACCAGCTACGGCCACGTGGTCGTGACCACGGGCTACGACGGCCGCGCCTACACGGTCAACGACCCCGCCGGGACCTGGTCGCAGCGCTTCAAGGGCGGCTACCCTCGCGCCGCCGGCGAGTCGTCGTCGAGCGGCCAGGGCGTTCGCTACGGCAAGGCGGCCTTCGAGCGGGCCATCTCCACCTACAGCGGCTCCGGCTTCGCGCCGCTCTGGTACCACCGCGTCGTGCGGTAGGTGTCACAACTGCAACCGTGGCCGGCCCCCGGTCACTCCTTAGGCTCTGGCCAGCATCGACCGGAGCGTTTCATGACGTGGTGGCTCGTCGCGTGTGCGACCGAGGCGGACCGGGGTGCGCGCACCCTGCTGGACGTCCAAGGAGGGGAGGACTCGGCCGTCGTGTCCGAGGTGGAGGCGCTCCATCAACAGGTGCCTCTGGTGGCGATCGCGTCGCCCGGAGAAGGCGCCGTGCTGCAGAACCCGGTGACCTTCGCCCTCGACGCCGAGGACGTCACGGGGTTTCGACTCGACGCGGACGGTTGGGTGCTGGGTAGCTGGGAGGGCACCGGAAGCCCGGAGCTCACCCACACCTTCAGCGGCGTGGGCTACCCGCGCGTCATCGCGCTCGAGGGGTACGCCGACGGCGGCGCGGTCGTGGCCCGGGACGAGGTGACCATCACCGTCGAGCCGCCAGCCTCCGGCTCCCTCGACGTGCCCTACTACCTGCAGTACGACAACGCCTACGAGCCGTCCGGGACGTGCGGCGTGACCTCGGCCGCCATGGTCTTGAGCCACTTCGGCGCGTCCGTCACCCCCGACCAGCTCTACCTGGCTCATGGCAAGGCCCAGGCTCAGTCGCCGGGCGGTCTCCAGGCGCTCTACGGCTGGTACGGCCTCTACGGGAAGTCCGGCTACTCGGCGACGCGCGCGGACCTCAAGGGGCACCTCGATGCCGGTCGTCCGGTGGTGGTGCACGGCTCCTGGACGAGCGCCGGGCACATCGCCGTGCTCGTCGGCTACGACGCGTCGGGCTGGATCGTGCACGACCCCGCCGGCGATTGGTACGTCGGCTACGGAGGCACGAGCTGGGGGGAGGCCGTGCACTACCCCTTCGACGGCAGCTGGGACGCTGCGATGTCGTGGGACGGCGACGTGTGGTGGTCGGCTGCCGCCCCGTCGAGCTTCTGAGGCGGCGGGTCGCGGTTGACCTCGGCCGCCGGGTGCGCGAGGCTCGCTGTCCAGGAAGGCCGTGGACCCGGACAGCTCCAGCACCTCTGTGACCCGCGTCGACCGTGGAACGCGCAAGGTGCGCGAGGAGCAGGCCTACCTGTCGCTGGCCCACGGTCGCGGCCGGGCGGCCACCGTGCACGAGGAGGAGGCGCGCCGAACGGTCGGCTGGTGCCTCGTGGTGGTGATGCTCACGACCTTCGTCACCTGCTGGGTGCCCTCTCTCGGCGGCGCGCGGTGGCTGCAGATCGCCATGTTGGCGAGCCTCGCTTACCTCGGCGTGGCGTGCGCGGTCGTCGGGATCCGGGCTCGCGACCCGGCGCGCTTCTCCACCGCGACCTTCCGCTTCCTCTCGGTCTCGGCGGTCGTCTGCTCCCTGGTCTACATGTACTACCTGGGCTTCTTCAGCCCCACGCCGCTGGTCGTGACCTTCGGCATCGCCTACTTCGGGCAGGGGAGCGACCGGGTCACCGCCTTCGGCACCGCGGTGGCGTCGGCGGTCGCCTACGTCTGCATCGCGTCGTCGCTCACGCTGGGGTGGCTCCCGGACCTGAGCATCTTCCCGGCCACCCTCTCGAGCCCCACCGCCAAGTGGTTCATGGTCGCCACGGTGCCCGCCGTCTACGTCGTGGTGCTGATCCATGCGCGGGTCGCGCACCGCGCTGCCATCACGTCGATCGAACGCACCGGGGAGGTGGCGCGCACGGCGCTCCAGCGGCTGGGCCAGCTCGAGGAGATGAGGGACCAGCTCGACGACGCCTTGCATGCGGGGGTGGGCATGGCTGGCCACTACACCTCGCAGCTGGCAGGGCACTACCTGCTGAAGGGCCTGCTGGGTCGAGGCGGCATGGGTGAGGTCTACGTCGGTGAGTCGCTCGACGGCTCGGAGCAGGTGGCCGTGAAGTTGATCGTGCCTCACCTGGCCGACGAGGCGGCGCTCGCCCGCTTCGAGCGTGAGGCGGCCATCACCGAGGCCCTGGACCACCCCCACATCGTGTCGGTGCTCGAGACCGGCCGGCTCGCCGATGGCTCGCGCTTCCTGGTCATGGAGCGGCTGCAGGGCCGGGTGCTCTCCGAGCTGCTCCGTGTGGACCCCCTCGAGCTCGGGGAGATCCGGACGCTGGTGCGCCAGCTCGCCGGCGCGCTCGACCACGCCCACGCGGCCGGCGTCGTGCACCGCGATCTCAAGCCCGCCAACCTGTTCCGCACCTCGCGGGCCGGGGCGGTCCGCTGGGTCGTGCTCGACTTCGGCATCGGCAAGCTCGGCGACTCCGACGCCACGCTGACGCGCGGTCAGGTGCTCGGCACCGTGGACTACATGGCCCCGGAGCAGGCCCAGGGGGTCGACGTGACCGCTGCGGCCGACCTCTACGCCTTCGGCGCGCTGTTGTACCGGCTGCTCGTCGGGCAGTCCCCGGTCCGCGGTCGCGGCTCGGCGCAGAAGCTCTACAACCTGCTCCACGAACGCCCGTTGCGACCGCGCGCCATGAAGCCCGACCTCCCTGCCGATCTCGAGCGCGTGCTCGCCTGGTCGCTGGCGCCCTACCGGGACGACCGCCCGTCGACGGCGGGCGAGCTGGCGGTGGCCTTCGAGGCCGCGGTCGAGCAGGCCCTGTCGCCGGAGCTCCGCCGCCACGTGGACGAGCTCCTGGAAGACTTCCCGTGGGCCGTCGTCAGCCCGACAGCAGCTCCTCCTCGCTGAGCTCGGGGGCGGCCTTTCCGCTGGCGTACTGCAGGATGCCGAGGGCGGCGTAGTGCTTCTGCACGCGGTCGCTCAACAGCCCGATGCGTCGCAGGTTGGGCAGGATCCGTTGGAAGGTGCGCACCCGGAAGCGGGCCAGGAAGTCGCTGTCGAGCACGATGCGATCCCAGGAGCGGCGGGACATCGCGTGGGCGTAGTACTGCTCGTAGTAGGCGTGGGCGAGGAAGCGGTTGCGGAGCAGCAGGCACATCTCGTAGGCCCAGTCCTCGCGCATCCGGCGTTCGTTCTCCGGCATGCGGGCGTAGGCGACCTCGAGCGCCACCACCCCGAAGTGCACGTGCCGCGCCTCGTCCTGGATGACGAGCTCCAGGAGCCGCCGGAGCAGCGGTTCCGGGGTGCTCTCGTGCATCAGCCCGAAGGCTCCGAGCGCGAGCCCCTCCACCAGGATCTGCATGCCCAGGAACTTCAGGTCCCAGCGCCCGTCCCGCATCAGGGCGTCGAGCACCACGAAGAGGTTGTCGTCGACCGCGAAGCGCTGCCCGAGCTTGTCGAGGTAGCGCTCGAACACGTCCACGTGCCGCCCCTCGTCACCCACCTGGACCGCGGCGTAGAGCTTGGCGTCGGTGGTGCCAACGGCTTCGGCGATCTGGCAAGCGGCGAAGAGCGCGCCCTGTTCCCCGTGCAGGAACTGGGAGAGCAGCCACGCGGCCACGGCGTGCCGCTGCTCGGCCTGTTGACGCGCGGGGAGCTTGCGGTAGCTCGGGATCTCGCGCAGGAAGAGCACCTCGTCGGGCAACACCGTGGTGCGGTGAGGGTCGATCTCGATCGACCAGTCGAGGTCCAGGTCGGGGTGCCACTGGCGCGCGCGCGCCCGGTGGGTGAGCCGCTCGATGCGCGGATCCTCCCGGTGGTACTGCCAGTCGAACACGGCGTCGTGTCGGGCGGGTGAGCGCGTGTGCTCCGCCTTCCTGCCACGGCCGAGCACGAGCCCGCGCAGGGCGGGGCCGGCCAGGTTGGCGAACACCTCCGGGTTCCGCGTGTGCGGTTGCCGCAGCACCCCGGCGTTGGCTCGGAGTGCGCGGAGCTTGGAGCTGTAGTCGGCCACGGGCGCAGTCTACGTCGCTCGCGGCGGCCCTCAGAAGCTCGTGTTGAGCACCTCGGCCAGGTCGTCGCGGCTTCGCACCCGGCTGAACGCCTCGAGGGCATCGCGCAGCACGCTGTCCACGCCGCGCGCACGGGCCTTGGTCAGCACGTTGCCCGCGAGGTGCGCGACGATCTTCGCGTCGCCGTACGCGGCGGCGATCAGCACGGCCTCCACGCCGTACCCCACGTCCTGGGTGCTCGGGCTCGTGCTGGTGAGCAGGGTCTCGAGCGGGGCGGCGACCGAGAGGGCCGCGGCGGTCGAGAAGACCGTGTCGTAGTCGGGCCACTCCTCGTGTGCGTCGACGACAGCGTCGAGCACGAGCGCGAGGTCCGCGCTGGCGGCCAGGGTGGTCGCGCAGTCGGCCTGGGAGGGAGCGACGAGGACGGAGAGGAGCAGGAGGGTCATGGTGCGGTTGTACGGCCGCCCGGGGCGCGGGTCGATTCCGTCCCGCTGGCGGGGCCTGTGACAGCTGTGACGAGCGTGGCGTGGGAAGATCGGCGCATGAGCGAACGCACCGCCACGCGGGATGCAGCGTCGGCGTTGATGGCCGACGAGATCCTGCGTACCCGCTCCTTCCTGATGCTCAGTGGTGCGCTGGGTGTCTGCGGTGCCGCGTCGAGCTTCCTGGTCGATGGGGACCCGCTGATCCGCCTGGTGTTCGTGGTGTGGGTCATCGGGATGCTCACGAGCTACGTCGGGCTCTACGTGTCGATCCGCCGACCGGAGCAGTACACCCCTGAGAAGGCCTTGGTGGTGGTGGCCTTCGCGAACACGGCCGGCACCTTCGCCGCGCTCTACTTCGGCGTGTTCTCACCGGCTCCGATGGTGCTGATGGTGCCGATCGCCTTCTTCGGCATGAGCCGAGGGGAGCGCGCGGCCGTGGTGGCCCACGGCATCGCAGCGGGTTCGATGGCACTCGTCATGGGCCTGGTGGTGATCGGCGCGGTCGACGACCCGGGCGTGGTCACGGCCGAGGGGCTCGGGCCCTGGCAGCAAGCGCTCTACGCCGCCCTCGTGCAAGCCGTGTACGCGGCGGCCTTCCTGCTCGCGCGCGCCACGCGACGGGCGACGGCGCTGGTGCTCGCTCACCTGGCCCAGGCCCAGGAAGACGTGCTGCAGAAGGACGCCCAGCTCGCCGCGGCCAAGGAACAGCTGGCCCGTGCGGACACGCGCGTCTTGGACGGCCACTGAGCTGCTTCAGGCGGCGTTGTGAGCGTACCGCTGGAGCAGATCGACGAGCGCGTCTTCCAGGCGGCCATCCTGGAGCATCTCGGGCCGCTCGGTGGCGGCGGCGTGGATGAGGCCCTCGACCGTGTGCACGATCACGAAGCTCGCCACCTCGAAGTCTGTCACTCGGAGCTCGGAGCGCCGGTGCTCCAGGAAGCGGAGCAGCAGCTCGTTGGCCGCATCGATCTCGGCGCCCAGGTGCTGGATGTCGCGCCCGCGCGGCACCTGTTCGTTGAGCACGCTGTGCAGCGCAGGGTCGACGGCGTGGGCCTTGACCATCGTGCGCACGATCGCGCGGGCGACCTCGGGCAGGGGTGCGTCGAGCAGGTCGAGCAGGCCCGCCTTCATCACGTCGAGCATCTCGGCGGCGTGACGCTCCGCGAGCGCGGTGACCAGGGCCTCCTTGCCTCCGAAGTACTGGTACACGCTCCCGATGCTCACGCCGGCGACCTTGGCGATGCGGTTGGTGCTGGCCTTGTCGTAGCCATCGGCCACCAGAACCTGAGCGGTGGCCTCGAGGATCGCCTCCACGGTGGCCTTGCTCCTCCCCTGCTTCGGCTTGCGGCGGCGATCCGTGTCGGATGGGGCAGCCATGTCGAGGCTCCTTGGAAAGCGAGTGGATGTGAGCGGTGACTCAGATAATACTTGAGTAGTCACTCATATTCAAGGAGGTCCACGATGTCGTTCTTCTCGCTGCTGCGCGGGCTGGCTGCCTGGCTCAAGGTGGTGAAGAACCCCGATCGGCTCGACGAGGTCATCGTGCTGGCCGACGAGCTCGCCACGCCCGAAGACCTCGGCCAGATGGTCGCCGCGTTCGAGAGGGACCCGCGGGGTGCCTCGGCGCTGCAGTGCCGTCCCCGGCTCGGGCGGGTCGAGCTCGATCAGCTGGCCGCGCTGCCGGTCGGCAGCCTCGGCCGGGCCTTCGCGGAGCATTGCCGCGCTGCCGGGATCGACCCGGCCGACCTGCCCAGCCGCGAAGCGCACGATCCGGGCAGCTTCGTGCTCGCGCACCTCTATGAAAGCCACGACGTGTGGCACGTGGTGACGGGCTTTCAGACCGACGTCGCGGGCGAGCTGGGCCTGTTGGCCTTCTACATGGGCCAGTTCCCCGGTCACCTCTCGCCGCTCTTGCTGGCCGCCGGGCTGCTGAACACCGCGCTGTTCTCGTTCGACGACCGCGATCGCCGCATGTCGGCCATGGTGCGCGGGTGGTTGCTGGGCCAGCGCTCCGCGAAGCTCTTCGGCGTGGACTGGGCCTCATGGTGGGAACGCCCGCTCATCGAGGTGCAGCGCGAGCTCGACCTCGTCGTGCCGGAGGTCGAGCAGGTGGTGCTCCTGCAGCCCGTGGCCGCTTGAGCGAGGCCCCTGGTGGTCCAGCTCGGCTGAGGGCCCTCATTGCGGGAGGCTGAGCCACGCGGCCAGCCCCAGCAGCAGAGACGCGGCGAGCAACCCCCCCAGGGTGAGCGCGATCGTCAGGTCACGCTTCCGCGGCTCCACGGCGGCCTCGTTGAGGTCCAGGCTGGTGGCGGTCTCCGCGCCCAGGTCGGGGCGGTTCGGAGGTGGCTCCGGGGCGTCGAAGTCCAGCAGGCGGCTGGCGGGGTCGCCCTGGAGCCGCAGCACACCCTCTTCGTTTCTCTCGGCCCACAGCGTGAGGCCGACGGTGGCATCCAGCGGCTTCACCCCAGCGGGGAGGCTGTCGCGCACCCGGACGGCCCAGTGGCGGAGGGCTTCGCCGTCGATGTCACGGAGCAGTGCGCGGCAGGTGTCCTCCACGCCGCGGGGGGAGGGCCGGTCGGTGGGGCTCCAGGCCAGCATCGACGCCACGAGCTGGATCACGCGCTCGTCCACGCCGGTCTCGCTGCGCAGGTAGCCGAGCGCGGCCCGCACCTTGGCGCGGTGGTAGGCCTCGTCCGGGCGGGTCTGGCCGAAGCGGCGACGGGTCAGGGCCTCGAAGGCCACGGTGCCCAGCGAGTACACGTCGCTGGTGGGTGTGTCCTCGAAGCGGAAGCGCTCAGGCGCCATGTACGGGGGGCTGCCCATGGCCTTCGTGCCGGTGATCGCCTCGCGTGAGTCGAAGTCGGCGTGCGCGATGCCGAAGTCCAGCACCTTCACGTCGCCCCAGCCCGTGAGCCGGATGTTGGAGGGCTTGAGGTCGCGGTGCATCAGCCGGAGGGGCTGCCCCCGAGGTCCTGGGCGCTCCCAGGCGGCGTCGATGGCGCTGGCCACCTCGACGAGGATCTCGAGCAGGGCCACCGCGGGCACGCGGGCGGCGCGGAGGGCGTTGTGCAGATCGAAGCCGTCGACGTACTCCATCACCACGACCCAGTTCTCGCCGAACTTGATCAGGCGGTCCACCTGCACGATGGCCCGGTGGCGGAGCAGCCCCAGCAGGCGAGCCTCGTCGCGGAGGCGCGCGGCGAAGTCCTCGTCGTTGCGCTGGGCGAGGTGGAGCACCTTGAGCGCGACCTCCTTCTCGAAGCCCCCGTCGCCCTCGAAGCGCGCGTGGAAGACCTTGCCGAAGCCGCCTCGTCCGACCACGCCGAGCAGCTGGAACCTGTCGCGCACAGCCGACGGTACCGCAGGCCGCGGAGCGGATGTCACATCAACGACGTTGCGGGGCTGTGGGGGACGGGCGACTCCAAGGCAGCGGAGGTGGCCGATGGAACGCAGGGACTTTCTTCACCTGGCCGGCCTCGCGGCTGGAGGGGTCGCGGCCGGTTGCCAGGGCGTTCCCGGCAACGGCCCCCGCGCGCCTCGTCCCTCGGTGGACACGGGCCACGTGGGCGGTGGTGACACGGCCTGGCCCGACACCGCCGGCCAGGACACGGCCGTGGATCCGACCCTCGCGGAGACGGGCCCGGAGCTCGAGGACCGCATTCCCCGCTCGCTGATGTCGAGCGAGGGCCTCGAGCTGGACATCGATCTGACGGTGCTCGCCGGGGAGCTGCCGGACGACCTCGCCGGCCACGCCTTCCTCGTGCACCCGATCCCGCTCGGAGGTGGGAGCCCGCTGTTCGTCGGCGAGGGGGTGGTCGTGCGGCTGGACTTCGAGCCCGACCGGGTGGCCCTGAAGAGCCGCATGCTCCGCTCGCCCTGCTACTACGCGGACCAGGCCACCCTGGGCGGCAGCGACGGCTTCAGCACCGTGAGCTTCTCGCGGATGAGCTGGAGCCTGGGCATGCGGGCGTTCCTGAACACCGCGCTCCAGCCCATGGGCGAGCGCCTCGTGGTCACCTCGGACGCCAGCCGTCCCTGGGAGCTCGATCCGGTCCGACTGGAGCTGGTGACCCCCGTCGGTCGGCAGGACGAGTGGGCGACGGCCTTGCCGAGCTGGATCGAGAGCTTCACGAGCTGGCCGTTCCCGCTGGTGATGTCCACGGCGCACCCTGCTTGGGACCACGAGGCCGAAGCGCTCTACAGCGTGGCCTATGGCATGAGCGTGCTCGGGAGCGCCACCTACACCCACCTGGTGCGCTGGGACGGGAGCTCGGATCTGGACGTGTTCGAGCTGGTCGACGAAGACGGCGCGGTGGTGGAGATCACCCAGGCGGTGCACCAGATCGGCGTGTCGCGGAACTTCGTGGTGCTCGACGACACGGCCTTCGTGGTGGAGCTGGAGAAGGCCTGGGACGACACGGCGATGCGGGAGCAGTCGCCCGACACCATCCTCTACGTCGTGAAGAAGTCGGACCTCACCGGCGGCGGCACCGTGAAGGCGCACACCCTGCTCATCCCCCGCGAGTCGGTGCACTTCCTGGTGGACTTCGACGACAGCGACGGCCTGGTGATCCACCTGGCACACAACCCCGGCGCCGACGCCTCCGAGGTCGTGCAGGACGGGGACGAGCGCGCGGACACCGGGGACGCGGTGAGCTCGGAGCTCCATGGCTTGCCGGTGGCCCCGACGGACCTGGGGTGCGTGGGCCGGTACGTGGTGGACACCGCGTCGATGACCCTGCGCGAGTCCACGGTGTCGTACGACGAGGCCTTCTGGGGCGGGCCCGCCCTCGTCACCTGGCGGGGGTCCGAGACGCCGGAACGCCACGAGAAGCTGTGGTGGGCGTCGGTGGGGCTGCACGGAGAGAACCGCGTCCAGCGGATCGAGGACGCCTACGCGGACCACCCGTACCGGGAGGTCGCGCTGTCCGACCTGCCCTCCGCCCCGGCCGGCCTCTGCTGCGTGGACACCACCACGCTCGAGGTGGTGGACCGCTACGAGGCGCCGGTCGGTCGCCAGCTCCTGTCGCCGGTGTTCGTGCCACGGGTCGGCAGCACGGAGAGCGACGACGGCTACCTCGTGGTGACGATGATCTCGGACGACGGCGACACCGAGGGGTCCAGCGGCGACGAGTTCTGGATCTTCGACGCCCGGGACCTCGCGCAAGGTCCCCTCGCTCGTCTGGGCCACGCCGCCCTGGACCTGCCGTTCACGCTGCACACCACGTGGATGCCCACGATCGCGGAGCGCTCGGCTTCCTACAAGGTGTCGGTGCGCGACGACCTCTGGCCGCAGGTCAGCGAGCTCGACCTGGAGCTGCAGACGCTCTTCGAGCTGCACGTGTACCCGCCGTTCGAGTAGCGACCTGCCCGTCCAGGAACGCCGCCAGCGCGTCCATCGCCTCGGCGCGCGTCTCGTCGGTGGGCCGGGTGGCGACCGTGCCCTGCTTCTCCAGCTCCTTGTCGGTCACGTCGTCGCACCAGTCGTAGTGGGTCATGCCCTCCACCACGTGGGTGGTGAGGTTCGTGAAGCGGGCGGTGTTCTCCTGGAACAGCTCCAGCGGTTCACCGTCTTGGGTGCCGACGATCAACAGCGATCGCTCGTCGCGTGACGCGACCTCCAGCTTCTCGGCGGGCCAGCTCGCCAGGAGCACCAGCTCGGCGTAGTCTTCCGGGTGCTCGACCCACTGGTACGCCCCGACCGCGCCTCCGAGGCTGTGTCCGACCAGCACCGCCGGTCCCGGAGCCACCAGATCCTGCGCCCGCGCGTCCTCCAGGGCTCGGTGGGTGCGCTCCATGCCCAGGATCGCCAGGTCGCGCGGGTACTGGGGAACCAGCACGGTGTAGCCCCAGGCTCCCAGCTCGTCGGCCAGCCAGTGGTAGCGCTCGCGCGCCACCTTCCCGCCCTGGATGAGCACCACGGGCGGCCCGCCCACCTCGCCCACCACGTCGTAGTCGGGCACACAAGCCAAGAGCCAGAACATGCCCAGCACCTAACGGGCCTGGGGCCATGTCCATCGAACACAGGCGCGTTGTGACAGCTGTGACGGCCCTTGAAGACCTGCCGGAATCGGCAGGGTGCGGCGGGCTGCGTAGCTTGGGGTCGCGATGTTGCTCTCCCTGCTCGTCCTGCTTCCCACACCGGCTCGGGCCGAGGCCTGCCAGCCCGGCGGCACCGACCTGGTCGCCATGCTCGGCGACCTCGAGCAGGCGTGGGAAGCAGGTCAGCAGGGCGACGGGTCGCAGCCGCCGCCGCCCCCACCGATCCGACCCACCCTCGTGGCCGCGGCGCCTGCGTCTGCTCCCGCCTCGGAACCAGCAGCCGACGACATGGCCTGGTTCCGGGCGGTCGAGCGCCAGGAGGGGAGCACCCGGTCGCACATGAGCTTCCTCGACCGTGGCCTGCAAGGCTCGCGCTGGGCGGACGACGTCGTCGCGATCACGTCGCGCCTCGCGTCCCGTCCGCGCGGATCCACCTACCGCTCCGACGATGCGCCGATGCCGGCGACTGGAGCGCTTCCCGACCAGGTCGACGGGCTCTTGTGGCTGCACGAGGACGTCACCCATGCCAGCTTGGCCGTGATGACGTGGTCGCCTTCCGGGGCGGTCCATGCCCGGTGGTACGGTCGCGCCGATCGGGAGCAGGAGCAGTACTGGAGCGCGACCAAGCACCTCCAGGCCCTGACCGCGGCCACCAAGGTGCCCGGCGCCGACCTCGGCGAGCTGCGGCTTCGCGACCGGGACGGCTCCTCGAGCACCTCGGTCCAGGAGCTGCTGCAGGACATCGTGAGCTACGACGCCGGCGTGGGCCGTTCGAACGGGGGCGCGAAGACCCTGTCGGCCTTCACCGGCCCTCTGGAGCGAGAAGGCCTCGTCGAGGCCTGGACGGGAGGCGACGTCACCTTCCGCGGTGGCTACGGCTTCGGGCCGATCTACCCCGAGCCCGAGCTGGCCAGCGCCGACGGGGAGCTGCTGGCCCCTGCGTTCCCGGGGGCGTGGTCGGCGGGGCCGAACCAGCTCACGGCCTACGATCTCACCCGCGTGATGGCGATGGCCGCGTGGAACCGCCAGCTCGAGCCTGGCCAGCAGCTCGATAGGCTGTCGCAGGCCAGCGTGGACAGCGTGCTCGAGGCGATGGGCGAGGACTCGGCGCGCTACGTCGACGCCGCCTTGGAGCGGGCTGGGCTGTCGGAGCGGGTGTCCGAGGTGGTCGTGGTCAGCAAGCTCGGGCACGGCGTGCGCAGCGCGACGGGGCTCTCGGAGACGACCTACACCGGCGCGCTGCAGTTCACCGACACCGAGACGGGCCTGCGGCATGCGGTGGCCTTCACCTTCCGGGGCGTGCACGCCGATCCCGTCGAGCTCGACGCGCGCCTCGCCGCCGAGACGACGGGTCTCGTCCGTCGCCTCGTGGCAGGGCAGCTCTGATCGGCGATAGACCCCGATCATGCGTGCAGCCGCCCTGGCCGTCCTGAGCGGTGTCCTGTACTTCTCGAGCTACACCGGCTTCGACCTCTGGCCGCTGACCTGGGTCGCCTTCGTGCCCGTCGTCATCGCCATCGACGGCGGGAGTGGGCGGCGCGGGTTCCTGCTCGGCTGGCTCTTCGGCGCGGTCATGCACCTCGGGGGCTTCACCTGGGTCAGCCACATGCTGGCCACCTTCGGGGGGTTGCCCGAGCCGCTGGCGTTCGTGGGGTACGTGCTCTTCTGCATCGGGCACGGGCTGGTGTACGCGGTGTTCGGCGGCTTCGTCGCGCGGCTGTCCCGCTTCCCGCTGTGGGCGACCGTGCCTCTGTCGATCGTGGCGGCGGAGCAGCTGGTGCCACGTGTCTTCCGCCACTACACGGCGGCCGCCCAGCTGCCTTGGCTCGAGGTCGTGCAGATCACCGAGGTGGGCGGCATCCACGCCGTCGGCGCGCTGGTCGGGTTGGTGAACGGTGCGCTGGCCACGCTGTGGCTGGGCCGGGGTCGGCTCCCGCTGCTCGTAGCCTCGGCCACCGTCGCCTTGTGCGCGGGCTGGGGAAGCTGGCGCATGGCCGACGTGGCCGACGAGCCGGGCGACACCCTCCTGGTGGGTGTCGCGCAGAACAACCGCGGTGGCTGGGACAAGCACCGGCATCCGCTGGAGGCCGTGCAGGAGCTCCAGGTGCAGACTGCTGAGCTCGCGGCCCAGGGTGCGGAGCTGGTGGTCTGGCCCGAGGCGGCCTGGTCGCAGCCCATCCCCCACGACGCGGCCCAGATGCCCAAGGCGGTGGTCGGCGACGCCGGGGTGCCGCTGGTGGTCGGCGCGCTCAGCCGGGAGAGCCGCCACACACCGATCGCCAACACCGCCCTGCTCGTGGACGAGCACCGCCGCATCCTGGGCAGCTACGAGAAGCGCGCGCTCCTGATCTTCGGCGAGTACCTGCCCTTCGGCGACGTGTTCCCGAAGCTCTACGACCTGGTCCCCACGTCGCGGCTGTTGCGGGGCACCTCCACGGCCTCGCTGGTGCTGGACGGGCACAAGCTCGGCGTCTTCATCTGCTACGAGGCGATCCTCCCCGAGTACGTGCACGACATCATGCGCGACCCGTCCGGGCCGCCGGACCTGCTCGTCAACCTCACGAACGACAGCTGGTACGGCCAGGGCCCCGAGCAGGTCCAGCACCTCGCCCTGGCGCGGCTGCGCTCGGTCGAGCTGCGGCGCGCGCTGGTCCGCTCCACGAACACCGGCATCTCCGCGATCGTCGACGCCACGGGCGCGCTGGTGGCCGAGACCGAGAACTGGGCCGCCGACACCGCCCTCGCTCCGGTGACCCTGCGCTCGGACCTCACCCTGGCCCTGCGGCTGGGGGCGTGGCCCGGCTGGCTGGCGGTGTTCTTGGCGCTGGTCGGGTCGGTGCGGAGGCGGTCGTGACCCAGGTCGAGCGGATCCTCACCAGCTCGCGCACGGTGGTGGTGCTCGGCGCCCGCGACAAGCGCCACAAGGCGGGCTTCTACGTGGGCGAGTACCTCTTCGAGCGTGGCTACCACGTGATCGGCGTGAACCCGCGCCTCGCCGGACGCAGCCTGTGGAGTGGACCGGTGCGGGCCACCCTCGACGAGATCGCGGAGCCGGTCGACCTGCTCGACGTGTTCCGTCGCCCGGAGGACCTCCCGGGCCACCTCGACGCGATGATCGCGCTCCGCCCCAAGGTGGTGTGGTTCCAGCTGGGCATCCGGCACGACGCTGTCGCGGGTGCCCTCGAGGCCGCCGGTATCGAGGTGGTGCAGGACCGCTGCACCCTCGCCGACCACCAGATGCTCGGGCTCTGACGGTGCGCCGCGGTGTCTGAAGCACGACGGTGCGTCCCCAAGCTCCCCCAGCCCCAGGCGTGGGTTGCGCATCCGTGGTGCGGCTCCGATAGGCCGGACGGGGAGGTGCCGCCGTGCGCGTTCACGAGCCGGAAGTCGGCCATGCCAGCCTCGAGGCCCGAGGACTCCGCTTCGCCTACCTGGAGGAGGGCGAGGGCCCGGCCGTCCTCCTGGTGCACGGGTTCCCGGACACCGCGCACACCTGGGATGCGTTCCGGCCGGCACTCGCCGCGGCGGGCTACCGCGCGGTGAGCCCGTGGACGCGGGGGATCGCGCCCACCGAAGCCCCGGATCGCGACACCGCTGGCGACGATCTCGGGCGCGACGTGCTCGGCTGGATGGACGCCCTCGGCGTGGAGCGCGCGGTGTTGATCGGGCACGACTGGGGTGCCAGCGCCGTGTACTCCGCGGCCGGACTCGCCCCCGAGCGGGTGGACAAGCTCGTGGCGATGGCCATCCCCCACCCGGCGGCCATCCGCTTTCGGCCTGTCGATGCGTGGCGGGCTCGCCACTTCGTGACGCTTCGCTTGCCGGGGGCGGCGGCCCGCTTTCGGGCCGGCGACTACGCCGGCGTGGACGCGCTGATCCGCCGGTGGGCCCCGAGCTGGGCCTGGCCCGAGGGCGAGCTGCAGGCGGTGAAGAACGCCTACGCAGCGCCCGGCTGCCTGGACGCCGCCTTGGGCTACTACCGGGGCTTCTCGCCCTCGCTGCCCGAGGGGCTCCGCGCGAAGATTCCCGTGCCCACCCTGGCCATCGCGGGCACCGAGGACATCACCCCGCTCGACGCCTTCGAGCAGGCCCGCCGACGCTTCACCGGGCCCTACGAGGTGCTGCAGATCGGGTGTGGGCACTTCCCTCACCGTGAGCGACAGCGCGAGGTGCTGGACGCCGTGCTGACCTTCCTCGCCGACTGAAGGCCTGCTGGGGTGGCCAGGAGCTCCCGCGCGCGTCGCTCGGACACCTCGCCCTCCAGGTAGAGCCCACACCCCCGGTGCAGCCGCTCGACGCGGTGAGCGACCACGAGCTCGTCCACCAGGTCTCCGACGCGTTCCTCGAGCGCCGCGTCGGCCACCACCGTCGCCAGCGTCAGGTGGGTGCAGCCGCCTCGCCGGAGCCACAGGGCCGCCTGCACCAGCGTGGAGGCCGCGAGCTCGCCGTCGTCGACCAGCACGACCGGCTTCCGGCCGACGTTCGGTGCCCCCAGCAGGCTGGTGGTGTCGCAGGGCCGCTCCCAGCGCAGCAGGCCGTCGGTGTAGAGCGCCCAGGTGTGTCCGATCGGCACGGCACCTGCGGAGAGGGCCACGACGATGGGAGGGTGCTGACGCTTCGGCCGGTGCGTGTAGAGGGCGTCGGCGGCCTCGGCTCGCGTGGCGTGGAAGAGCACCGCGGACCGCAGCGCCGGGCGGCGGCCCACCCGAACGTCGTGGCTCGCCGGCAGCACCGAGTCGATGGCGTGCGCGGGGCTCATGGCGTCGCCTCGAGCTGCGGGTGGGCGCTCAGGAAGTCGTCCAGGGAGCGGCCGGCCCCGTCGTCCATCGCCGCGTCGACCGCCAGGACCAGCTCTTCTCCGACCGCCTCGCGGATCGTGGACGTGGCGCCGGGCTCGGGCCTCAGCAGGTCTTCCAGGACGCGGAGCTCGGCGAGGGTCTCGGCCGGGGTCTGGCGGCGGAGCAGGTGGCGCACGGCGCGCACCTGGTTGCGACGTGTCCAGGCCCTCGCCAGCACCTTGCCGGCTCGGAGGTTGCCGACGAAGCGGCCGTCCCCGCGGAAGGAGTCGTGCTCCACCAGGCCGTACTGGGCCAGGCGGCTCTCGGCCGCGCCCGCGGTGCGTCCGAGCAGCTCGCCGAGTCCTTCGCTGGGTGTGCCACTGTCGAAGGCGTGCAGCAGCACGATCTCGTCCTCCACGGTCCATGGCAGCCCGGTCCGGTGCAGTCGTCGGGGCCGCCTCGGTGGGCTGACGTCGTCGGTCGGCTGGTTGACGTCGTCGAGCCAGGCCTGGGCCTCGCGGGCGGTGGTGGGCGCTTCCGCGAAGGCGTTCGCTCCCTCCTGGAGGTGGTGCACCTCCCGCCCGACCATCAGGTGATCGACCTGGTTCGCCAGCAGCTCGGCCAGGCGGCCGTCCGCGACGGCCACCGCGACCACCAGGCGGTGGGGAGCGCCGCGACGGACCCACGTGACCGCGGCGGCGAGCTCCTCGACCCGGCTGCTGCCGTCGTCGACGATCAGCACGTCGAGGTCCTCGACGTCGTCGCACACGTCCAGCAGCGAGCATCGGGACAGCTCGACGCGCCTCAGCTCGCGGCCCTGGAGGTAGGCCCAGGGGTACCCGAACGCCACGCTCCCATCGTTGAGCGCGATAACCACCGGATCGACCAGCCCGTGCTTGCGTCGATCGCGGTGGAAGAACAGGAGGTGTTCGCCGGCCTCGAAGCGGGAGCCGAAGAGCGCGATGGGGGGGTGGGGCCAGGGGCCCGGCAAGACCTGCATGAAGGTGTCCTCGTGGTGGGCGAGGCCCGGAGCAGGAGCCGTGCCAGGGGAGCACGTCAGTCATTTCAAGTGGTTGTGCGTCACGCGGTGCCAGGCGTTCGGCAGCGCTGACGGGCGCTCGCTACCGATGTCGTGCGCTCAGAAGCGCGGGATCTCGCTGCCGTCGGGCCGGACCAGCGGGGCGTGGTCGAGGTCGTAGTGCCCGACCGAACGGTCGGCGAGCTCGCCCACGTGGAGGAGGAGCTCGTCCAGGCGGCTGACGGCGAAGCGCAGCACGAGCTCGTCCGGCACGAGGCCGCCGACCGAGGTGCGAGCCTGGTACACCACCAGGGTGCCGTCGCCGTCGGGGAGGAAGCTCCAGCCCCCCTCGTTGACCGGGGTGTACACGCCGTCCGCGCGCTGCGCGCTCGTGAGGAAGTCGGCTGGCACGGCATCCAGCGCGCTCTCCGGGGCCAGCTCCCACACCCGCTCCCACAGCGCCCCGCTCGTGCGCGTGTAGACGCCGTTCGGGTTCCACAGCCGGATCACCCAGATCCGCGTATCGAAGGGGCGCGGAAGGCTGAGCTCCTGGAAGAGCGTCAGGTCGTTCGGCCCACGGGACGACAGCGTCAGCTCCCGGAGGCCCGACGTCAGGTCGTCGTGTTCGTTGTCCACGATCCCGACCCAGATCGCGTCCATCGGGTGCGGAAGCCAGGCCAGGCCCACCGCCCAGTCCGAGCCGGACTCGCGGCGTCGCTGCTTCACGACCTCGCCGCGTGCCAGCTCACGCAGATCGCCACTGGACAGGGCGGGCACCGGGAGGGACCCGGCGGTGGTCATGCGCTCGCTGCCCGCCGCCCACACGCGCCCGACCCGCGCCGCGGGCGTCTCGGCGAGGGCCACACCGATGGTCAGAGCCAGCACGCCCGGAACGGTAGCAGCCGGAGCAGGCTCCCGCAGGGCCCTCGTCGCTCTCCCACTCCCCGAGCATCGCAGCCGTGGTCGGACACGCGCCGCCGACACGGAGTGCCTGCACAACAACCACCACGCGCGCCCGGGGCTCGCGGGGCTCGCGGGCTCTCCCGGGGAGCTCGATCCCGCCTGGGGGCTGCTCGTGCTGTTCGAGCGTGCCGGTCTTGTGACGCACCTCGTGCGCTCGGACAAAGGGCTCGCGCCCCCCGGAACCGATGGACTATTCGGCGGTCCATGACACTCCTCTTCCTCGCTGCGTGCAGCAGCACCGCCGAAGACACGGCCCCGGTCGTCCCCACGCTCGATCCCCCCGCCGACGGCGACGGCTTCCAGCTCGCCATCGAGGGCACCGTGGGTCCCTACGAGGAGGCCTGGCTCTGCGAGGTCTACCCGATGCCGATCGACGAGACGTCTGCGGTCCAGTCCATCGAGTACCTGCAGAACGAGGGCACGCACCACATGACCCTGTCGACCCCGGGCTGGACCCGCGATCACGGCATCGCGTACGGCCAGTACGACTGCGAGGAGCTCTACACGGAGTCCACCTTGATGGAAGAAGCCACCATGTTCTACGGCAACCAGGGAGCCGCCACTGGCGAGCTCTCCCTGCCGGCGGGCACGGTGGCCAACATGCCCTCGGCCATCGATGTCGTTCACGAGATCCACTACGTGAACCCGACCGACCAGGAGGTGCCGCTCTACTCGGTGGTCAACGCCTACACGATCCCGCAGGACGCGATCGAGAACATGATCTACGGCGGCTCGGTGCGCGACGAGCACATCAACATCCCCGCTGACGACTCCGCGACCGAGTGGACCCGGTGCGTGTTCAACGAAGACGTCGAGGTGCTCTTCCTCGCGAGCCACACCCACGAGCTCGGCAAGCGCTTCACCATCGCCGAGTACGACGGCGAGACGGTGGGCGAGCCCTTCTACGAGAACGACGACTGGCACGACCCCAAGATCATCCAGTACGAGACCCCGATCGCGCGCCCCGCCGGCACTGGCTTCGAGTTCGCCTGCACCTGGGACAACCCCCACGACGTCGAGAAGAACTACGGGCTGTCGTCCGAGGACGAGATGTGCAACATGGCCGTGGTCTTCACGCCCTTCTCGCTGACCGCGGCGTGCGAGGTGGTCGAGTCGAGCGACGGGGTGCTCTGGGAGGGCTGAGCGCCTACCCCCCGATCGCCCAGGCCTCCATGTCCTCGGCCGACGAGACCATGCCGTTGATCCAGAGCTGCAGGACCACGTCGTAGTCGAGGTCGGCGGCCAGGATGGTGGCCTCGACCCAGCCGGCCTGCATCGAACGAACGGTGCCGCCGGCGTCGGGCACGAAGCCCCAGAGGAAGTAGCTCTGTTCGATCGCCAGCAGGTCCGTGGTCCACTCGGGGGGCTCGGCGGCCCAGGCGCGGTAGATCACCCCCGGGCCGTTGGCCGTGTCGAGCCTGCGGTACTGCAGCCTCATGTGGCTGGTCTCGACCACGCCGAGTCCGAGCTCCTTGGTCGACCAGGTCTCGGTCGCCAGGTAGTCGCAGCTGCCGTCGGTGAAGCACGCCTCGCTCCCGGCGGTGACCTCGCGGGTGTAGGACGTGAAGTTGTCCCGTCGCTCGGTCGGGGGGACGAGCAGGGCCTCGACATAGTCCTGGGTGGTGCCGGCGTGCTCGAAGCCGAGTGAGACCCCGACCAGGTCTTCGTTGTCCTGGTCGAGCTCCGTGGACGCGATCTGGTCCGGCGTGAGGGTGTCGATCGCGTAGCCCTCGCTGGTCTCCTCCACCCGCTCCGACATCCAGTCCGCCAGCTTCGCCGCGCCGTCGTCGAGCTCGGTGGTGTCGTCGTCCGGCACACGCTCGAAGAGGAAGCCCAGCAGCGACTCGAGTCGGGCGGGGGCGGGGGTCGGCGCTTGGCAGGCGAGGAGCCAGAACATGGGGCACGGTAACGTCCGTAGGTGCAGCTACGCGGTGTCCTGGCGCTCGGCGCGCTCTTCGCCCTCGCCCTGGCCCTGCGGCTGGAGGGTCTGGACCGTTTCCGGCTCACGGGCGACGTGCTCCATCCCTACATCGAGGCGCTTCGCTGGTTGCGCGGCGTGCGCGAACCGTGGGATCTGACCGGCACCGGGTCGAGCGTGCGCTTTGGCTACGGCACGTGGCTCGGCGTGGTCCCGCTGGTGGCCTGGGCCGATGGCCTGCGCGAGCTGCTCACCGCGAACGTGGTCGTGCACACCAGCGGTGTGCTGGCGTGCGGCCTGGCCGGTCGAGCGCTGCGAGGGTGGGGGGCCGGGCTCGTGGCCGCGGGGCTCTTCGCCGTCTGCCCCTTGTTGATCGACCAGCCGCGGCAAGGGGCGTGGACCTACCAGGCACCGGTCGCGGTGGCCTTCGCGGCGTGGACGGCCGCTCGGTTGCCGCGCTGGCGGGCACGCTTCGGCGTGTTGCTCGCGGCTGGGGTGCTGCTCCATCCCTACGCCGGGGCCGTGGTGCTCGGCGCCCTGGCGTTCCTGCCCTCCGCCGGTCGGCGGGCTGTGCTCGCGGGCACGCTCGTGCTGTCCCCGATGGTCGTCGACAACGTGCACAACGCCTGGCTGCGCCTCCAGATGGGGGAGGGCGCGCCCGGCGAGGTGGCCTCGATCGGGTTGTGGGAGGCGGGGCCGGCGGTGTGGGACGCCTGGTGGCAGGGGCTGTCGCCGATCCGCGGCGACGCGGCGTGGGCCGCGACGGGTGCCATGGCGCTCGGCTTGTTCGCCTTCCGCACGCGGCCGCGCTTCGCAGCGTGGACGGTGGCGAGCGTGATCGGCCTCGTCGGGGTGGCCGCCGTGCTCGGCTACGTGCAGCCCTACCACGTGGCCGTCGTGCTCCCGTTGGTGTTCGTGGCCGTGGGCGTTGGGCTCGCCTCGTTGCCGACCGCGCTGCGTTGGCTGGCCTACGCGGCGGCTGCCGGTGCGCTGGTGTGGGCGGTGCAGCTCGAGCGCGAGGAGGTGCGGCTGGCACGTGCTTCGGCCGCCACGCTCGGGGCCGTGGAGCGCCTCTCGGCGGAGATCCAACGCGACGCGGGCAGCGGCCCCCGCGTCCTGGCTGGGCTCGCCGATCGCCAGACGGCGGAGGTGTGCACGAAGGCGGTGCTCCTGGACCAGTGGCTGGCTGGCGTGCCCGACGCGGCCTTTGTCGTGGCGGGTGAGGCGCGGGCCTACGTCGTTGCGGGGCTGCCGGCGTCGGACTGGCCCGAGCGTCCCACCCCGCTGTACGCCTGGAGTGCGGGTGCGCACTACGAGCTGTTGGCCTTCGACGACCTCGCGCAGGGCGCGGCCTGGTGGGCGGAACTCTGCGACCGGCCCGGCACCTACCGCGAGTCGTCGTCCGAGGGGGCGGGCGGTGTCGCGGCTGGACGGGCGCCGCTCACCGGGCCGGTGGCGACGTGGTCCCGCTGCCCTCAGGACTGAGGGCGAAGAGGGCCCGGACCCTGTCGAGGTCGTGGGTCAGCGGCCGACCGTGGCCGAACGACCAGAGCGCGGGCGGCCGCTCCTCCAGCTGCTCGAGGAACCAGGCTGACAGAGCTGCCTGATCGGAGCCCATCACCCAGCGCAGACCGAAGGTGTTCACGCTCAGGCCCACACGGAACCCGAGCGCGTGGAGCAGCCACGACAGGGGCCCCAGCGCTCCCCAGTCGGTAGTAGGCGTCAGGCATCGAAGGCGCCGAGGCGCGTCCAGCCGCTCAGAGCCCGAGTGCCGTCAGCGTGTTCGCGACCCGACCGAGCACCTCGGTGAGGATCGGGTGGTCGGCTTCGAGGCGTTCGATGAGGTCGCGGCTGCCGGCGTTCACGCGCTGGCCGGTGTCGCCCTGCAGCTCCTCGGTGGCCTCCAGCGCCCGCTCGATGTCCTCGTGGAGGTCGGCGAGCGCTCGACGCTGCTCGACGTCGAGGGCGTGAGGTTCGTCCAGGGTCTCCTGGATGGCGCTGAGGGCCTGCTGCAGGGTGGGCTTGGGCACGGCCACCTCCTGGGCGATCTTGCCATGGGCGATGGCGCTCAGTCGTCGTCTTCGTGCTCGTCTTCGCCCTCGCCCTCGCCCTCGTCTTCGTCTTCGTCCTCGTCCTCGTCCTCGTCCTCGTCCTCGTCTTCGTCCTCGTCTTCTTCCTCGGGCTCGTCTTCGGGCGCGTCGACGACGACCACGTCACCCGTGTCCTCCTCCGGCTCGACATCGTCGACAATGGGGGCGTCTTCCGGGGCGTCGTCCTCGGGCGCGTCTCCTTCGGGCTCCTCGTCCTCCGGCTCGCCCGGGTCGGTGCCCTCGTCCGGAGCGGCGGTGTCGGCGTCCGCGGGCCCTTCGTCGTTGCCGGCTTCGCCTCCACCGGTGTCGTCGCCGAGCCCGGAGTCCTCCGGCGGGGCGTCGGGCTCGGCGCGCTCGGCGTCATCGACCGCGCCGCCGGTGTCGACCGACGCGTCCTGCTGCTCGGTGAGGACCTCGTCGCTGGCGATGCTGCCGCTGGATTCGGCCAGGCCGGGGAAGCAGGCCAGGCAGAGAAGGGTCAACATGCGCGCTCCGAGGCCCCCACCCTTCCTCTCCTGCGACCCTGGCGCAAGGGCTGTTCGGGGCGGAAGGCTCAAGCCGGGCGGGTGTACACGCTCGCGGCACGGGTGAGCAGCCCCGCGCCGACCAGCTCGCGCCGGAGGGTGGCCGCGTCGGGATGGTGGCGCTTGATCAAGCGGTTCAGCTCCAGCTCACCCAGGGGGCGTTCGGTCGGAAGTTGCTCCACGAGCCAGGCCAGGATGACCTCGCGCTTGCGCCGGCTGGCGGGGATCGCGGTGAGGCGCGCGCCGTCGACGAAGCTCCGGAGCACCTTGGTCCGCCACGCCTCGGTGTCTCCGGTGGACGCGGCGGAGGCCAGCACTCCGGGCGCGAGCACGCGCTTGGCGAGGCGCTCCAGCTCGTCGGTCACGAGGCGGTGGTGGCGGTGGGTCCCTTCGCGCCGCACCTCCACGAGCCCCAGGTCGCGCAGGCGCGCCAGGTGGTGGGAGACCGTGGGCTCCTTGAGCGACAGGAGCGCCGCGAGCTCGCTGGTGGTGAGCTCCTCGTGGGTCGACAGGAGGCCCACGACACGCAGCCGGCTCTCGTCGGCGAGGGTCTTGAAGAAGCGGAGCAGGGTGTCGAGGTCGGCGCGGGTCATGGTCGTGCGCTCACACTCATCCAGTCGTTTGAATAGACACACATCTAATTCGATACTCATCGAAGTCAAGAGCGATCTACCCTCTCGCCTCCGCTCGAGGACAGAACCGTGCTGCTCGTGACCCTCTTCGCATGCCAGAAGCAGGCCCCGGAGGCTGCCGTGCAGGAGCCTTCGTGTGCCGTCCCCACCGCGCCAGGCTTCCTCAACTCCGGTGGCGTGGCGACCTGGACTGGCGATCTGAACGGCGACGGGCGCGGGGATCGCATCGTTCGTGGAGCGGTGCAGACCTGGCAGGGCGGCCTGACCGACGTCGTGCTCAGCTGCCGGGATGGCGACCGGAAGCTGCTGGAGCTGAAGGCGAAGGAGATCAACGTGCTGGACCAGCGCTTCTACGGCTGGCTGGTGCTCGACGTGGTGAAGGGCGTCGACAGCGACGAGGTGCGCGTGTCGGGGCCCCACGCCTTCTCGTCCTCGGCCGGTGCCTACGTCCCGGGGTTGCAGGCGGCACGGGCCGCGGGGTGCCCGGTCTGGGGGCACGGGGTCGAGTCCCTGGTCGTGGAAGGAGCCGCCGCCACCCTTGGCGACGTCGAGCACGACGTGGCCTGGACCGGCGACCTCGACGGCAACGCCCACATGGACTGGATCCTCACCGAGTCGGGCAGCTTCTCACCGACGGGCACGCAGTACCGCGTGATCGCCGGCTGCCCGGACGGCCACGGTGCCGTGGTCCTCGAGGGCGAGTTCGTGGACCTCGTTCCGGACTACGACTCCGCCGACACCTTCGCGCGCCTGCTCGGCAAGCAGTCCGACGGTGCGGGCGGCGTGGTCGAGAGCGTGCTGGCCATGACGTCGGAGGCCGAAGGGGTCTACCAGACCATCGAGGAATGACGCTCTCCAGGCGCCAGGTGTTGGGCGGCGGTGCGCTCTTCGTGGGCGCGGCGGCGTTGGGTGTGATCCTGCGCCCGGGCCGTTCCGGCGGTGGCCGGGTCCTCGGCGCGCGGAGTGCCGTGCTGGAGTCGGTGTCGGAGGTCTTCCTGCCGGAGGGCGAGGCAGCTGCCGTGGTGGCCGCCGTCGACCGCTTCCTGGCCGATCGGGGCGACCCGGTCCTGGTCTCCGAGCTGTTGTTGGGGCTGGCGGTGGTGGAGCACCTCGGCGGCGGCTGGACCCGTCGCTTCTCGGCCCGTCCCCTCGACGAGCGTCGCTCGGTGATGCAGGCCTGGAGCGTCTCGGGCCTCGGCGTGAAGCGCCAGCTGTTCCAGGCGCTGCGTCGGCTGGCGCTGTTCTCGTTCTACGCCGACCCTCGGACGTGGTCGAGCAGTGGCTACGACGGCCCTTGGGTGAGCCCGTGATCCGTTCGGCCCGGGAGGTCGCGGGGGGCTTCGAGCGCCGTGCCGAGGTGTGCGTGATCGGCTCGGGGGCCGGCGGTGCGGTGTCGGCGGCGTTGATGGCCGAGGCGGGGCACGACGTCATCGTGCTGGAGGAGGGTGCCCACGTGCCGCGCACGCTCATGACGCAGCGCGAGGAGGAGATGTACCCGCTGCTCTACCGGGATCAGGCGCAGCAGTACACGAAGGACGGCGCGGTGGCCGTGCTCCAGGGGCGGGTCCTCGGCGGCAGCACCGTGGTGAACATGGCCGATTGCGTGCCGATCGAGGACGCGGTGCTCGAGCACTGGCGTCAGCAGTTCGGATGCGACGGCTTCACCACCGCCCAGGTGCACGACGCGGCCGCGACGGTGCAGTCGGTGATCGGTGCGAACCCCATCGCCGAGCACAACCGCAACAACGCGCTGTTGCTGGAAGGCGGCCAGAAGATCGGCCTGACCGGGCGCGCCTTCGAGCACAACCGCGTGGGCTGTGTGAACAGCGGCTACTGCCTGATTGGGTGTGCCTACGACGCCAAGCGGTCGGCGGCGCTCACCTGGCTTCCCCGTGCGTCCGATGCGGGCGCATTGCTGCAGACCGAGGCGCGGGTGGAGCGCCTCGAGCACGACGGACGCCGGGTGCGGGCGGCGGTCGGGCACCTCGTCGACCCGGTGACCGGGGTGCCCGGGGCGCCGTTTCGGGTCGCCGCGGAGCGCTTCGTGCTCGCGGGCGGTGCCATCCACAGCCCGCTCATCCTGCTCGCGTCGAAGGTCGGTGGATCGGCTGTGGGTCGGCACCTGAGCCTCCAGCCGCAGGCGCCCGTGGCGGCCCTGTTCGAAGACGAGGTCCGGCAGTGGCGCGGCGTGCCGCAGTCCGGGTGGCTGGAGGGCACCGGCACCGTCACCGCCGAAGCAGGGCTCGACGGCTTCTGGCTCGAGGGTGTCGCGGGCGGTCCGGGTCAGGCGGCTTCGTCCATCCCGGTAGGTGACCCGTGGGAGATGATGCGTCGCTACGGCGACGTCGCGGCCCTGTTGTGCCTGGTGCCCGACCGCCCCGGAGGGCGTGTGAAGCGCCGGCGGAACGGCCGTCCGGCCATCCAGTACGCCTTCCAGGATCGGTGGAAGCACCACCTGCGCGAGGCGCTGCGCACGGCGGGTCGCGCCTACCTCGCGGCTGGCGCCCAGCAGGTCCTGCTCCCGCTTGCTGGTGCGGTGCCGGTCACTCGGGAGCGGGATCTCGATCAGCTCGACGCGCTCCCCATCCGTCCGAACGCCGGCCCCGTCTTGTCGGCGCATCCGCAGGGAAGCTGCCGCATGGGCCCGTCGTCCCAGCACGCGGTGGTCGACCTCGACCTCAAGGTGCACGGCTCCGACAACCTCTGGGTGATGGACGCGTCGGTCTTTCCGACGACCAGCAGCACCCACACGATGGTGCCGGTGATGAGCTTTGCGTGGTTGGCCACGGAGCGTCTGCTGGGCTGAGGCGGGCTGTCGAAGGTGTCGATCGGGACCGCATCGCGACTGACAGTCGACACGTCAACGGCCTGCACCCTCACGTCCGCGTCGGACTTATTGACTCGTCAAGACTCGGGGCCGATCCCGCTGTCGAGCGCTCGACAGCCCAGTCGTGTGATTTCAGCCACTTGTGGATGGCACGGTGGGTGCAGACGCCGGCGGCGACCCAAGGAGCTTCCATGCCGCGTCCCGTCCTTCGTTTTCAGCGCGCGCCCCAGCGCGACGCTGAGCTCTGGTTCGCGTTGTCGGGTCCGTGGGCCGGTCTCACGCTCGAGGTGGTGGAGGACGCCTTGTGCCCGGCGTTCGGGTTCGAGGTCGACGACCTGCTGGAGCGTCGCCGAGGGCGTTCCACGTCTCAGCTCCGAGCGGTCGTGGCGGCGCTCGTCCACGATCTGTTGAGCGTGTCGGTCACGGAGCTGTCCTGGCGCTACCGCGTCGACCGGCGCACGGCGGCGCGCGACGTGTACTTCGGTCGCGAGCTGCTCACGGCCAGCGAGGACGCCCGGGAGCTGGTGCGGCAGGCGCTGCCGGCGTACGCGCACAAGCACGCGGATCCGGCCTACACGCCGCGCCCTCCCAGGTTCGAGCGTCCCGCGCCGCCGGAACCTCGGGGCTGGCACTACACCGCGCCGGCCCCCTCACAGGATCGCTTCGGCGACGCCTGGTGGGGTGAGCACGCCCATGCGTTGCCGCGGTCGCCGCCGCCGTCGGTGCCGCAACCGGGCTTGTTGGGAAATGAGGACCCCACGGGACCGCTGTGCCGCACCGGGAGCGACACGTCGTGTGTCGCCGACACATGGATCCTGCCGGACGACGAGAAAGAGCGGGAGTCCGAGGGATAGTGGGGGCGCATGCCCCCGTAGCTCAGTTGGATAGAGCATCGGCCTTCTAAGCCGACGGTCCCAGGTTCGAGTCCTGGCGGGGGTGCCCCTTATTTAGTAGGCTTAGAGGCATCAAGCCTGGCTCCATCCCGAGCCTGGCTCCATCCTGGCACCATCAAGGAGGCCCGGAGATGCCCGTCACCGGCAAGCCCCGCAAGCACGGCAAGCGCTGGAGGATCAGCTACTACGACGCCGCCGGGACCCGGCGGTGGGAGAGCTTCGCCACCTTCAAGGCCGCGGAGAAGGCGCTGCGGCAGCGGAAGGTCGAGGAGGACCGGCGGGCGGTCGGGCAGCTCGCGGGGGTGGACCGGGAGAAGACCTTCGACGACCTGGTAGAGCGCTGGGAGGTGGTGAAGGCGGGGAAGCGCTCGCTGCGGGACGACCAGAGCCGGATCGCGCGACACCTGCGGCCGGCCTTCGGCGGGGTGGCGGTCTACCAGATCACGGCCGGGCTCATCGCGGACTTCGCGGCGGACCTGCGGAAGAAGAAGCGGCCGCGGACGGACCGGGCGATCTCGACGTCGACGGTGGGCAAGGTGCTGGGGCTGTTGCGGGCGATGCTGCGGGTGGCTCACGACGAGGGGTGGATCGCGGTGGTGCCCAAGGTGCGGGTGCCGCGGGAGCCGAAGCGGGACTACCAGTGGATCAGGACTTCGGCGGAGCTGGAGGCCTTCCTGGAGGCGGCGCGGGTGCGGGGGGCTGAGTACCCGGGCCTGTTCGAGCTCTACGCGACGGCCGCGTACACCGGGATGCGGCAGGGGGAGCTGGCTGGGCTGCGGTGGGAGCGGGTGGACTTCGCGAACCGGCTGATCACGGTGGCGGCGTCGTATGGGGAGGCCACCAAGACCGACGACATCCGGTACGTGCCGATCTTCGATGTGCTGCTGCCGGTGTTGAAGGGGTGGCGGGAGCAGCGCGCTCACGACGAGCTGGTCTTCGTCAACCAGTGGGGGAACATGCTGTCGAACGGGTCGAAGGCGTTCCGGGTGATCTTCCATGAGACGCTGGCGGCGGCGGGGGTGTCGCGGATCCGGTTCCATGACCTGCGGCACACCTTTGCGTCGCGCTGGATGTTGCGGGGTGGGGACCTGTTCAAGCTGCAGAAGATCCTGGGGCACAAGTCGATGGCGATGACGCTGCGGTATGCGCATCTGGCGCCGAAGGCGTTTGCGGGCGATCTGGGGCGGTTTGGGTGAGGGTGGGGCCCGAGGTTAGGTTCGCCGCCGGAGGTACCGGACCGTGAAGCTGAAGGACGGCACCACCGCCGCGCTGCGCATGGTCCACGTCGACAATCTGGCCGTGTGCCTTCGACGCGAGGCCTTGCACGCGCCCAACTTCGTTCCGGCGGACGGCGAGGCCTGGGTCGCGATCCACTCGGTGCCGGTCCAGAGCCGCCGCGCCCGGACAATGGTCGCGTGCGGTCCTGGGGGATCACTGCACGACTACGTGCCGTTCTACTTTGGGGACCGCGGGCCGATGCTGCTCAACCTCCACACCAACCGGGTGCCGGGGTACACCGACGGCCAAGCTGCGCTTGGCTACCTGGTGGTCTCGGTCGAAGAGGTGGCGGCGGCTGGGCACGGGTTCGTGTTCTTCGACGGCCACGCACTGGCCTCCTTCTCCCAGGCCTTCGACGACCTCGACGCCTTGAAACAGCTGGACTGGCCGACCATCGGGGCTCGCCAATGGAGTGACACGGCCGACGACCCCGACCGCCAGCGACGCAAGCAGGCCGAGTTCCTTGTCCACCGCCAGCTTCCCTGGTCGCTCGTGCGGGGTGTCGCAGTCATGGACCAGACGCGCCGCCAGCAGGTCGAGTCCATCCTTGCCGGCTTCCCCTCCGCGCTCCACCGGCCCGTGGCTGTCGTGCCGAAGTGGTACTACTTGAGGTGACGATGATCCGCACCGCAACCGGCAACCTGCTCCTCTCGGACGCCGATGCGCTCGTCAACACGGTGAACTGTGTCGGCGTGATGGGCAAGGGCATCGCCCTGCAGTTCAAGGATGCCTGGCCCGGGATGTACAAGGACTACCGCCGCGCCGCGAAGGCCGAACAGGTCGTCCCAGGCCGGATGCACGTGTACGAAACCGGCAAGCTCATCGGTCCTCGCTACATCGTCAACTTCCCCACCAAGCGCCACTGGCGAGCCCGCTCGCGGCTCGCGGACATCGACGCAGGCTTGCTGGACCTAGTGCGGCAGATCGAGCGGCTAGGCATCAAGTCGATCGCCGTGCCACCGCTCGGCGTGGGCAACGGGGGACTGGACTGGAGCGTGGTCCGGCCGCGCATCGTCGCCGCCTTGGAGCCGCTCAGTGATGTCGATGTCCGGCTATACGAGCCAGGTCCGCCACCCTCGGCCGCAGAGCGGCCCGTCGGAACGAAGCGCCCCAAGATGACCTCAGCGCGAGCCGTCGTCCTGGCGGCGATGGGGCGCTACGGAATCCTCGACTACGAGCTGACCCAGCTCGAGGTCCAGAAGCTGGCGTACTTCCTCCAGCTCGCTGGAGAGCCCCTGGACCTCCGGTACGAGCGCTATCACTACGGCCCCTACGCCGATCGGCTCTACCACCTGCTCCGGCACATGGAGGGACACCAGGTTGTTGGGGTGATGGATCGGAGCCCGAGGGCGACCATCCGCCTCCAGCCTGGAGCGCTGGAGGAGGCCGAGCGCTTCCTGGCGGACCGCCCGGACACGAAGGCCCGCTTCGAGCGCGTCGCGCGTCTCATCGAGGGTTTCGAGACGCCGTTCGGGATGGAGCTTCTGGCGAGCGTACACAAGGTCGCGAGCGATGACCCCTCCACCGGGGCGGACTCGGAGACCTGCACGCGGGCTGTACGGACCTGGAGTCGCCGAAAGGCGAACCTGATGCGGCCGCATCATGTGGCCGTTGCGCTGGACCGGCTGGTGTCGCAGGGATGGCTGGCGGAGTCAACGGTCTGAACTGGTAGGGACGTCGCTCGCTACGAGGGTTCGTCAGCCTCTCGGGCCAGCCGGAGCAGTTCCTTCAGGTGGTCGGCCGCGCACGCGACAGCCAGCTCGCTCGTTCGGTCGCCGCTGCCTTCCCAGAACTCGTCGGTGCCGTCGGTGCCGAGGCCGCAGCGGCCCACCGGATCGCCAGGCACGTAGTCCTGCTGCACCTCGAAGACCCACTCGCCCTCCTCCCATTGGTGGTCCCAGCGGACAGTGGCCGTGTACGTCGGGTGCCAGATGACGCCGTCGACCTCGGTGTCCGAGGCACCGCGAACGCCGACCCGCATCGTCGCCACGCCGGCGACCAGCGTTGGCGGCTGGATGATGTACATGGCGTTGGCGGCAACCTGGAAGTCGAAGATGTCGCCAAAGACGCCATCGGCCCGGACGTTCACGCCGAGGGCCTCGCGCTCACCCTCCGGGACGACCTTGAGCTTGCTGCCCTGGATGACTGCGGGTCGGCCGTGGGGGTCGATGTAGAAGCCGCCCTCGGGGCCGCCGCCCTCCAGATCGTACTCGTCCTGGAGCGGGATGCTGTGGCGGTGGTTCTGGGCGGCGAAGGGAGCCGTGGGCTGGGCAGGAGCGCCGCCCGAGCTCACCTGCTTCTTGCGGCGGCTGGCGCGCTTGGCGCGGCGGCGCTGATCCCGTGCCTTGGTGCCCTTCTTCTTCCTGGCCATGTGGTCCTCGTAGAGCCATTGCCCGGGAGGGCTGTATCCAGGTCGTCCGCCAACGGAAGCCCTGTCGCGCACGCGCGCGTACGCGCGCGACCGCTACGGACGGACGGTCAGACGGACGGACCACCTACAACTCGGCCTCGCCGCCACACTGATCGCAGCGCACCGAGCCCATCCCGTCCCTGGCCGGCACCGCGAGCACATCCTGCCCGAGGGCGCGGTCCACTGGCGTACCCGCGCTGAAGGTCTTGATCGCGCCAGGGGTCCTCAGGAACGGGACCTTGGCACCACAGCCGCATGGCACCGTCCCCCACTCGGTCTCACAAGACTCGCAGCGGGCCAGGAAGGTCTCCCTATGGCGGGCTTGGAGCCGACCTGGCTGTTCTTCACCAAGCGCCGCGCACGGGGGGCACACCGCGACGCGCTGCACCACCTCGAGAGCTTCCTCCAGCCCCTTCAGGAACGACTCCCGTGCCTCCAGGTCGGCCTCAGCTTCCTTGACGGCCTCGTTCAGTCGCTTCTTGCGCTCGTTGACGTCCTTCCGCCGGCGCCGGTCGTCCCGGTTCCGTGCCCCCTCGAGGCGCACGGACTCCCGCTGCTGCTCCAGCGACTGCTTCTGCCGCCGGAGCTCGCTGACGTCGCTCCGCAACCCCGCGAGGTCGAATTCGCCAGGCTCGGGGGCCCGCTGCACCACCAGAGCGTTTCCCGCCGAACGGGCCCAGCCGCCCCGCGTGTCGACGCTCCCAACCGCCACCACCCTCGCTGGCCAGTTCCGGTACACCGGCGTGAGCAAGGCCCACCGGATGGCCCGGGCCACGCGCTCCGTGCTCGCGATGTCCCAGGGGGAGACAGGCAGCACACCCACTCGCCCGGCCTCGTCCTCATGGGCCAACCGGGCCAGGCCCGGTGTCTCGTTCTCGATCTGCCGCCCAAGACCAAGATGCAGGACCACCGTGCGGTCATCTGAGGCCGCCCGCCCGAGCCGGCTGCGTGCAGTCTCATGGTCTCGACGGGCAGCGAGGCACGTGGCGATCGGCAACAGCCGAATGGCCAACGCGCCCCCGGTCCAGACCTCCAGGCCCCCACTGCCACCCAGTCGAACAACTGCCCCGTCGATGACGATCTCGCTACGCCCCACCGGCGCTTCGAGGGCCTCCGGCTCCATCCCAAGCTGATCCAGCGCCCGCACCACGAGGAGTCGGCAGAACCGCTGGAAGCACCACGCGAAGCTCTGCTGGCGTTGGCGAAGACGGTCCGGGTCGGCGTCGTCGTGGCGGCGGTGGCTGGCCCACTCCCGCCACAGCGCGGCCACCCTGCGGTAGTGCGTGTCGTGCTGCAGAGCGTTCGAGGGCCGCAAGAGGTCGGGGACGCGAGCCCGTTGAGGGATCGCCCGGTACAGCACCGTGTCCCTCAGCTCGTCCAGCCGTCGGCGAAGCCGGTGCAAGCGCCGGAGCCGCTCCTCCGCCGCGCGACGACGGTTGTCCTGGAGGCCGGCGTCCGCCCAGAGCCGGAACACCCGGTCCCGTCGGCGCCAGGAACCCTCGATGCCCGCCTGCTCCTGGATTCGTTGCAGGTCCTGGAAGACCCCGAGCCAGCGCTCCAGTGACAGGATGCGACCTGCGAGCCAACGCAGCAAGTGGTCGACGAGGCGGACGGCCAACCGGTTCTCGTAGAGGTCCCACTGCTCGTCGCGGACCTGCGCCAGCACGCGTCTCGGCTGCACCCCCCGAAGGGTGAGGTGTTCCCAGTCCTCGGTGTGGGACGCGAGTCGTACGTCGGCGCGGCGATCGAGGCGGCGGGCTCGCCCGACGGGCACGAGCGCCGTCCGGTGCTCGATGTGCGTCCTGGGCCGCCGGAACACCTCCTGGACGGACGGCAGGTGAGCGAGGATGGCGCTCTCCAGCGGGTGCTCGTCCAGCTTGGACTGCTCGAGCGCCGCGAGCGGGTCGCGGTCGATCAGGTCCAGCCAAGAGGCCTCGTCGGGGAGGGTGGACCCGAGAGCGATGACGGCATCCACCTCCTCCGCATCAGGTTGCCCTTCGACCGCGAACCGGGCGCCGTCAGCCTCAGTGGCCTCGCCGCCGGGATCGGGCATCAGGAACTCGTCCGTGCCGCCACCGGTTCGAACCCAGAGCCCGCCGATCGGGAGCGTGGAGGGCCGTCCCGGCTTGCCGTCGAGCCGGCACGTCCACGTCACAGCAGGTCCCGTTCGAGGCGACTCCGCTCGGCCTCCAGGAGCTCGATGCAATGTGGGGCCGCGGACCGACCATCGATGCCGACGCGCCACTTCTTGTCGAAGATGTCGGTCAACACGTCGAGGTCATCGGCTCGGGTCGAGTGGCGATGCCTGATCTTGCGGAGGATGCGCATCGCCGCCAGGTGGTCCAGGGCCTCGCCCAGGCTTCCTCCGGCGTCGATGACGGCGGGGATGAACCGCTGGGCCTGGCGGTGAAGCCGGGGGCTCCAGCCGCTCCGGAAGCGCCGGGCCAGCGGCTCGCGCAGGTGCTCCTGGAGGAAGGCCATGCCCCTCTCGACCTCCGAGGCGTGGCGACGCGCTGCCCGCTCGAAGGCGGTCTCCAGGGCCTGCAAGCCCACGGGAGCGTCCCGGGCCCAAGGGGAGTCGGCGTCGAACTTCACCGGCGTGATCGGGAGCTCCATCACCACGGCGCGGTCGTAGGTCTTGTCGGCGAAGTCCTTGGTCGTCTCGTCGTGGTTCGCGGTGCCGATGAACCAGACGTTCTCCGGCAGGGCGAGCTTCCGGCCGTCCTGCAGCTGCGCCGGAGCCCCATCGGCCGCCGTAGGGAGCAGCTCAAAGTACTGGGTGTCCAGCCGCTCGGCCTCCAGCATCGCGATGACGTTGGAGAAGTACTGCTCGGGGTGGGACAGGTTCATCTCGTCGACGACGACGAACACCGGCACGTCTGCGAAGAACGGGGTCCCTGCTCGGTAGAGCGCCTGCAGGAAGGGCCGCTCGTCGAAGCGGCGCTCGAACTGGTTGAAGTGACCGAGCAGATCCGCCGGGTCGTGCCAGCCGGCCTCGGCCGGGACAAGCTCCACCACCGTGCCCATCGCGTTCGCGAAGGCGAACGGCAGGCTGGTCTTGCCGGTTCCGGAGGGCCCCTGGAGGAGAGCCAGCCGGCTCATGGCCATGCCGCCGAGGAACGCACGGGTGTCCTCGGGCGTGTAGTACAGCGGGTTCTTGGCGGTAGCCGCACCCCGGCGCGTCCGGTCGACCAGCTCCTCCAGGTCGACGTCGTCGGCAACGGGCCGGCGGCCCTGGAGTTTCCGATCGCCGTCGATCGCGGCACAGGCGGGGAACGGGCTCGACCCGTCGCTGGAGCGGATCCGCGCGTCGATGTCCCGGCGGAGCTGCTCGTTGGCAGCCTGCAGGAGTTCGTTGCTCTTCTTGTAGCTGTGACTCTGGTCGCGAAGCGCCTCCAGCTCGGACACGCCCACCTCGGTGCGGCTGAGCTGGAGCCGGGCGTCTTCGAGCTCGCGACGGGTATTCGCGAGATCGGACGCAAGGGCATCACACCGTGCTCGAAGCTGCGCCGCCTCTTCGGCGGAGGCCTCGCTGGGGAGTCGGGCGAGCTTCTCCTTCAGGTCCTTCACCTGCGACTTCAGGCCTTCGATCTGCTCGTCGATCTCCTCGTCCGTCCGGTGCTCGAAGCGTCGGGCCCTGGCCTCGTGCTCGCGGACCCTCTGTTCCAGATCGTCGCGCTCGGTCTTCAACACCTCGACCTGGGCCGACAGGACGTCGATCCGGCTGTCCCGCTGGGCAAGCTCGCTGGCCGCGATCTGCTCTGCCCGCTCCCCGAGGAGGGTCCGTTCGTCCTGGAGGTCGGCCTTCTCCCACGTGAGCTTCTGACGCTCGTTCTCGACCTCGCGCCTGAGCCCGAGCAGCTTGTCCCGCTCCTCTCGCAGCGCAGCCCGCTCCTGCTCGATGGCCGCCTCGGCCTCCTCACGCGCCTTCGACCAGACCTGGTCACTTGCGAGCGCCTGGGCTGCCGCCGCGTCCGCCATCGTCCGCTGAAGGGCGTCGTGCTGCTCGGTCAGGGCCTGCACTTGCTCTGCGAGCTTCCGTGTCGCCTCCCGGTTGCGCTCGGCGAATCCGGCCTCGGCTTCCGCCTCGGCCTCGGCCACGGTGCGCTCCCGCTCCAAGAGTTCCTTCGTCGTCTTTTCTGCATCGCGGAGAGTCTTCGCTGCTTCCTTCTTGGCGGCCGCGTGCTCCGCCGCCCTGGCCTCGGCGGCCTGCTCTCTCTCCGCCACCTCCGCTTCGGCCTTGCCCAGGTCTTCATCGCGGGTCGCCAGCTCTGCGGCCTTCTTCTCGAGTTCACCGCGCTCCGCCTCGAGTCGGGTTGCCGCGACCCGAAAGAGCTGCTCGGCCTCGTCGACCTTCTGCCAGAGCTCATCGGCCGCCGTGTTGGAGGGCGCCGGCCGCGGCTCGACCTTGGCGAGATCCTCCTCGTTGGCCACCTCGAACGCGCGATCGTGGGCCTCGCCGATCTCGTCGGCCTTGGTCTTCGGCGGTGGCGCCGGCGGCTTCGGGGGCTGGCGACCGCCACCGTTCTTGCCTCTGCCCTTGCCTCTGCGGTTCCTTCCCATCTCAGGCCTCCCCGGTCTCGTCCTGGGCCGGCGGGCCCAGTCCGAGACTCTTCAGAATCATGTGCAGCGCCTCGATGTCGCCGTCGAGAGCAGCGGCATTCAACGAGTAGCGTGCGTCGTGGACGGCGTGGCCAGCTGCGTCGGCGAGACGGTCCACCTCCGCGATCACGCCTGGCATCGTGCTTGCCGCGCTGCGGAGTGGATGCTCCTCTTCTCGCGCCGCCCGCATCACTGCAGCGGCGAGACGTGGGCGCAGTCCTCCACCACCTTGTGCCGCGGCGCGAACCTGGCCGCGGTGGACCTTCAAAACTGGCCACGGCAGCGGCTCCAGCCCAACCTCGGCGGCACAGTGGTTGAGATGCTTCCGGTTGAATTCTCGATCTCTCGCGGTGATGTCCCGCCATGGTGCCCCGCGACCGAGCTCCAGGAAGACCTCCTCCAGCGCCCGCCGGAGCGCACCGTACGCCCCTCGTCCCGCCATCGTCGTCAGCCGATCGGCACCCAGGATCGTCGCGTGCACATCGACCAGGGCGTCGAAGGCCAGGTGCGACCGAAAGCCCACACCGTATCGACGCTCAACTTCCAGCTCCGCCAGCTCGCGAGCCACGCCGTCGTCTTCCTGGACCCGGGCACCCAGGAAGCGTGCCAGGGCATTGCGCAGCGGCGGGAAGACTCCCCGTCGACGCTCGATGGCCGCGCGAAGGCGCTGACTGGCGCCCAGACCGAAGGGGTCGGTCGCGTACCAATGGTTGTCTCCGTCAGACCCGCGCGGGAAGTAGCAGAAGGCGGAGAGCCACACGGGCTGTGGCCGGTCTTCGACGAAGCTCACGCCCGAGGTGGACACGGCCTCGGACTCCCAGCTGTCGCCATCGTCGGCGGAGAAGAGCTCCAGGTCCTCCTCGCGGGCCAGGCGTCGCCGGGCGCGGCGGTGACTGCGAGCTGCCTGGATGACGGAGCCCGGCTCCGGCGCGAGGGGGTAGGCGACCTTCTCCGGCTTCACGGTCAGCACCCGCTGCTTCCACTTCCGGTCCGAGTCACCGAACAACAGGCTCGTGCGCCCCTCCGCGGAGATCTCGCGCTCCGCGTAGTAGAGGCGCTCTTCGGCTCTCGGCCAGAGCTCACCGGAGAAGGGGTCCTGGAAGACCCATGCGGCGGTGGGGGGCGCCTGGTGCTCGGCCTCCTCCAGCTTGCGAACGCCGCCGGCCGTTGGCCTGCCATCCTGCCCGAGCAATCCCATGTGGAGCAGCTCCAACGCCACGAGATGAGCCAGGTCCGGGTGGACGCCCATGCGGGTTCCGAGCGTCTCGGTGGAGTGGATGCCGGCCCGCGCCAGGGCCAGCACGGTGCGCTGGAACAAGTTCAGGCCGTGGGTGGGGCGGCTCGGGATGGCGACCCGCCATGCCCAGGCAGGCCACACGAGCCACAGCCGCTGGTTCCTGGGGCCAGGGTTGGCGTGGGGGCGAGGTCGGAACCACAGCACGGGGGCGTCTCGGGAGAACGCATGCTCAGCGGACACGGCCAACCTCCCCGCGGCAGAGCGCCGCGAATCGCGCGAGGCCAGGGACCGGCCCCCCCTCGAACATGGCCAGGTCGCCCACCGCGATCATCAGCCGCTTGGCACGGCTCATGGCCACGCACAGGCGGTTCTCGATGAGCAGGTGGCCGTAGCGCCTCCGCTCCTCGAGGTCTCCGTCGCGCCGGGCCTTGGACGAGCGCGTGCAGGACAAGAGCACGACGTCGAATTCCCGCCCCTGAAAGGCATCCACCGTGCCGACACGCAAGCGATGGCGGTGAGCCTCCGCCACGTGAAGGCGCCCCTCGTCGTCTCGGGAGGCCACGCCGCGGCTCGCCAGCGCGGCCATCAGCTCGTCGACCTGGGCGCTGTAGAAGCTGATCACGCCGACCGTCAGGTCGCCGGCCGCCGGGTCGCTGAGGATGGCGTGAACTTCGGCCGCGACACGATCGGCTTCCGCCGGCCGGGACTTGCTCTGCCCGCCCCACTCGGCGCCATCGGTGAGCGGAACATCGATCCAGCCTGCGACACAGCCCTGCCACCGACCGACTTCGTGGGCGAAGTCCTCGTCGGGACGCGGCGACTCGAACTGCTCGCCATAGGGGGCGTAGAAGACCTCGCTCACGAACCCACCCAGGATCCGGTGCATTCGGAACTGGCGGTCCAGGGTGACGCAGCGCTTCACGTCCTTCCGCTTGCCCAGGGCGACGAAGAGGCGCTCGAAGAGACTCTTCTTCAGGGCCTCCCGCGTCGCTTCGTCGACCGTCCCGTTCAGAACCCCCTCGACGTCCGGCTCCAGCAGGTGGGCGAGCTGCCTGTGGTCTCCGACCATCACGATGCGCCGCTCGGCACGAGCCAGTGGGATCAGCAGGTCCAGGGGGTTCGCCCGCGCAGCTTCGTCGACCACGACCGTGTCGAAGGTGAGCGAGGCACTCTTGTGGTCCCGCATCTCGGCGCCGACCACCTGCCCACAGGTCGAGGCCAGGACGGTCGTATAGTGCGCGACAGCATCCCGAACGCCCTCACGATCATGCTCCAACGCGTGGTGGAGCTCCTCCAGGGCGATGGCGGCGCCATCAGCGCTGGTTCGAACGCCATCGTGCACCGCGTGCAGCACCTCGCGCAGGAACTCTTCCACGTCGGCATCGGCGTGGGCCGGTCCCGCCTCGGTCGGGCCCGGGAGAAGTCGGTCCAGCAAGGAATCACGAAGCGTCTTCAGGTCCAACAGAAAGCTGGGCGTCTCCTCGCTCGAGCCGCTGGCACGCTCCAGGAGCGCCTCGTCCTGCTCCGTCAGGAGCCCCATGGCTCCGAGTCGCACCCTAGCGCGGTGGGCCATCTGTGGCCCGTCGTCACTCCATGCAGCCGGCTCGACCCGCAGCCGTCGCGCGGCTCGCAGCGCGAGCTCCTGATCCAGGTCGGCCTCCTGTTGCCGCGGTCGGTGTCCTCTGGCCAGCTCGTGGGCCCGGTCGCGGAGGTTCGGTGGAAGGTAGGGGCCGAGCTGTTCGATCACCCACCGCGCCACGACCTTCGGGGTCTCACGCCGAGAGGGGGAAGCCAGCCAGACGGAGATCCGACGCCGCGCGGACTGCAGCGCCACCAACGCCGGACCCGTCGACATGGACTTGAGCTGTGCCCTCACCATCACGGCGTGCTCACGGACCCAGCGATCGAACTCGTCGTGGGCCTGGCGCGCGTCCCGACGACGCCCGACCTTCACCGCGGGCAGGCCCATCACGCGGATCCGCGCCGCCGCGTTCTCGACTGCCTCGTGCTGGAAGGACGTCACGAGGAACAGGCCACCGATGCCGTCGCGCTCCTCGGCGATCTCGGCCAGGCGAACCTCGAGCGCCGCGATGACGTCGGTCTTGCCGGTCCCCGGCGGGCCCTGGATGAAGGCCAGGTCGGGCGTGTTGAGCGCCACCCGCAGGGCCTCGATCTGCCGCGAAGTGGGCTCGCCCTTGAAGCACGCCCTGGCCGCGGGGCTCAGGGGTTCGATGCCCTTCCGCCGCCCTGTCGGCACCTGCGCATCCATGAGCAGGAGCCCGAGCTGGGGCATGGGGTTCTCGGCGGCAGCCACCAGCGACCAGGCTTCTTTGCGTCGGTCGAGCTTGGTGAGGTCGCCGTGCAGGCTCAGGTAGAGCCAGCCCTCGGCGGGAGGGCGAGTGTCGTCGTCCTCGCGAACTCGCAGCACCACTGCGTCCCCGGTCATCGTCTCCGGCTTGCCGGTGACATTGCGCTGCCTCCCACGGGGTCGCTCGATCGTCGCGACGTCACCGTCCAAGAGCCATGTCGGGCGTTCTCCCCCAGCCTCCAGCTCCACCTTCGACTCCGGCATGTTCGCTCGGAAACCCTGGGAATCCTCGAGCTCGAAGCGCCAGCCTTCGCCGACGCTCTTCCGAGAGCCGTAGCGCCACGCTCCCAGCCGACGGGCCCGGCCGACCACTGCTTCCCGTTCGAGCTCGTTGTAGTCGCGCCAGAGGCCCAGGTAGCTGTCCGCCTCGGACACGAGCTGATCCAGGGTGGTGCGCGCGATGCCGCGGAAGGTGCCCGCCACGGTCGCGTCGACGAAGCGGAGCTGCACTTCGGCCAGCGCAACGGGCCGTCGATCGTCGATGCCCCGGGGCGCCGCGGCATCAATGATGCGCTGCACGCGGAGCTTCCCGTCGTCTCCAGTCGCCACGTCCGCTGCCACAGCCTGGCCGTGCAGCCGGAAGGCGGTGACCTGTGGGTTCGGCCGACGGCCAGCCGTGACCAGCACCCGCGTCGGCCCGTCCAAGGCGAGCTGTTCCTGGAGCCAGCGGCAGGCGTCCTCGACGCTCAGGAGCGCACCTCGCCGACGCGACACGTCGTCGACGATCTTCTCGTCCAACGCGACGTCCATCTCCTGCTCCCAGTGGAAGCCGAATGCGAACTCGTGCACCTGGACGGTGACGCGCTCCGCCGGGCCGCGCCGGGGCGAGGGCGCCACCAGCCAGGCCAGGTACGGAAGCCTGCGGGCCAGGAGGCGCTCAGCCTTCGCCTCGTCCTCCGCGGACGAACCGCGGATCGCGTAGCTCTCCCCGGCGACCTGCAGAACCGCCACGTCGGTGCCGCGCGCGAGCTGAACCTCGAGCCCAGGTCGCAGCCCGTCGCCGAACGAGCCGCCGTCCTGAAGCCCCAGCGTGAGGGTCGTCACCTGGCCGGTCTCGACGTCCTGTGCCCTCATGACGACACCGGAGCGTGGAGGTGGGGCAGGACCATGCGGTGAGAGGTGTCGAGGTCGCCGAGGTGGATGGACCACGAGCGACGCCCAGGCGACAGGTCGAGCGGTCGGGGGTCATCGCCGACCTCCACGTGCTTCTTTCCGTCGGGGGAACGGAGGGTGCACCGCCCCTTCACCCAGAGGCGGGCACCTTCCTGGCGCAGCTCGAGGTCGTTGCCGTGCGCGAGCATGTCCGGAAGGCGACGGGCCTCTCCTTCCGAGACGGCGAGCACGCCGAGGCGGTGCGGGCGACCCCGCTCACCGGGCATGGGCCCTTCGAGCTCCGGGTCCCAGAGCCCGATGTCCGCGAGCACCATGCGGGACCGAGGCGCTCCGCACCAGGGGCACTCGGTCTGGTTGAAGGTGTAGCTGCCAGCGCAGCTTGGGCAGACGACCGTGGCCGCCCAGGCCTGCCGAAGGGCATCGGACAATGCGCCCACGCCAGGTCGCTGGAGAGGATCGACGAGCCCCTGCTCGAAGAACTCCGCGAAGACACGCCGCAGCTGCCCGGTGAAGACCAGCTCTCGCGGGACGCCTGCCGAGCTTCGGTTGCGAGCATCCTCGGCGTGGTCGACCCAGGGCCACTCTCCCCGGAGGGCGGCCTGTTCGACCGCGGGCTCTGCCTCTCGTACCGCGTCCCCGAGGAGGGGGTGGCAGAGGGTGAGGACCTCGAACGCGATGACCGCGAAGGCGTGGGCGTCGGTCAGAGTCGTGACCCCGGATCGGCCCGACTTGAGCTCTGGAGCGCCGTAGCCCTCGGTGAACAGGGTCGGCCCCGGCCGGCTCGTCCACTGGAGGTTGTCCGTGTCGATGAGTCGCACGGCCTCTGACTCCGTCGATGCGCCGACGAACACATTGTTGGGAGATGGATCGCACCAGGCGATCGCCCGGGCGTGGAGCTTGCCGAGGGCCTCGGAGGCAGTCGCCAGGACACCCAGACGCCGGCGCAGCCCCCCACCGGCCAGGTACCAGGCGGCCACGTCTTCCCCGTCGGGGCGAGTGAGGACAGCGATGGGCTCCATGCCGGTGAGCAGCTCCATCACGTACCCACAGTCCGGGGACCGGAGCACCTCCTGCGGCCGGGCGAGCGGGAGGTCTTCGATCGGGAGCCGGCGCACCTCTTCCAGGGTGGCCCGCAGAGTGAAGCGTCGGGCTTCCGAGCGGTCGAGCAGCAGCTTCACGGCGAGGCGACCGCCTTCTTCCGCATAGACGGCCCCCTGGCCACCCACGCCCAGCCGACGCACCAGCCTGTACCGGCGACCGTTCACGCCCACGACGTCTCTCGCCACGTCTGCCCCCTACAGGTCGTAGTCTTCGGGAGGGAGGGGCGCGTACCCGTCGTCCCCATCGGGATCGGCTGCCCGCGAGCGCAGGGTGACACTCATGGTCACCCACTCGAAGAAGCGCAGGATGCCGCGGGCGTCCTCTGCCCCGAAGACCCGCTGGCCGGTGCCCTCCAGGAAGCGCTGGAGCATCGCCTGGTCGGCGTCGGGCCCGATCCCCATCGCGAACCGGGTCGCCTTGCGGGCCCGGTCATGGGAGAGCAGGCGGCGCAGCGGCTCCTCCCAGGCATCGGTCGGCTGTCCGTCGGACACGAGCACCAGCGCAGGCCGAAGGGCCTTGCTCGGCACCTGCTCGCGATCGGCCAGCAGCGAGGTCACCAGGTCGAAGGCGGCCCCCATGGGCGTGCCGCCATGAGCGTCCATGGCCGACCAGGTGATGTGCCGCGCCGGCTGCATTGGCAGGTGCAGCCGCGAGCCACCATGACCGAAGGTCACCACCGCGGCATGGATCTCCACGCGGCTGGCGTCCTCGTCGCCGAACGCACGGATCATCGTGTCCACGGCCGAGTTCAGGGAGTCGATCTTGCCGAACGAGGCCATGCTGCCGCTGATGTCGGCCAGCAGGACGACGGGCAGGGGGCGGCCCCGAGGGACGGAGATGGAACGGAGCGTAGGCATCTGGAGCCTCCTGTCGGTGAGCTCAGGCCGCGTGGCGGTGGCGGGGACGGAGCCCCTTGAGGGAGCGGTTGCGGTAGACAGTGATCACGGCGCCGTCGCTGGAGCACACCACGTGCACGCCCTCGGCCGAGCGAAGATCGACACCATGACGTCGAGCCCGAGCCACCTCGCGACGGCCGATGGCGTAGATCCAGGCACCGCGGACGTTCACCTCCCGGCCCCAGTCCAGAGCGAGGTTGATCTGGCGGTGGGGAATCGATCGGGCGTGGGACCGCATCGTGGCGTGGCGGGTCAGCTTGTCGGTGGCGGGCATCGGACCTCCTCGGGTTCGGGAGGAGGTTGTGCAGCTGCCGTGCCAACGAGGCTATCCCAGCAGATTCACTGTGATTACAGTGGCTTGCGCTCCTGACCGGCCAGCCAAGATGCGGCAACATTCTGCCGTTCGGCAAGATCTCGCCAGACTGCTGGCACGATTCAGCCATCATCCTTTCCCTTGGATGCCCACTGCCGGAGGGTCCGCTCACTCTTGTCGCAGAGGCTCGCGGCCGTGACGCCTCTCACCTGGGCGAGGCGGCGAAGCTCAGTGGCCAACCAACAGCGGAGCCCGGCTTCGACTTCGGCTGTCGACAGGGTCTCGCCACGTGGGAGCAGGGCACCGAGGTCCGAGCCTCGAGCGAATGCGTCTGCCACCAACCGCGGCTTGCCCTGGATGGGGTCGGACTGCGAGGAGAGGCTCACGAGAGCTGGTCCAGGGCCCAGGGGGTCGTTGAGCGCCGCGATGGCCGCCACCACCGCCCGATCCTCGGAGCCAGAGCCGTCGCCTCGCTCCGCGAGCCAGGCATAGGCGGAGCGGAAGAGGTCTCGCAGGTTGCCGGGGAGGGCGTGCGTCCGAGCGGCGCGGAGGAAGCGTTCGTGAGCAGCGTCGCTGGCTTCCAGGGCGGCCCGCGGCATGGAGGCCGAGCTGGCTGCGGCTGCCAGGACCTCGTGCCACAGCCAGTCGAGATCGTTGCGCAGCTCGCGGAGTGGCGGCAGGCGGACGACCAGGTAGCTGATTCGGTCGAGGAAGTCCGCGTCCAGGCGCTTCCGGAGCTCGGCGGCAGGCCGATTGGTTGCCGTGATCAGGCGGAAGTCGCTCTTGCGGGGCTTGTCGTCACCCAGCGGCAGGTAGGAGCGCTCCTCGATGGCGCGAATCAGGAGACGCTGCACGTCCTTGGCGATGTCGCCGATCTCGTCCAGGAAGAGCGAGTCCCCGTCCGCCGAGGCCAGCAGCCCCTGGCGACTCGTGAGCGCACCCGTGAAGGCGCCCTTCTTGTAGCCGAAGAGCTCGGCACGCATCAGCTCGGGGGTGTACTGCCCGCAGGCGATGGTCGGCCAGGACTCGTCGCGGTCGGCTCTCCTGTAGGGGCTGTGGAAGCGGATCCAGCCGGCAAGGTGGGTCTTGCCGGTCCCCCGCTCGCCCAGGATGAGCACCGGCGCCTTCAGTCTGGCGTAGCGTCGCGCCGCTTCGCGAACCGCCACCATCGACGGTGAACGGAAGCGCTCGATGGACCACTTGAAGCGATCCACGGGGCCGGAGGCCTGGGCCGGCTGCGTGGCCTGGTAGCGCTTGTAGAAGGTGTCGATGCCGATCCTGGAGGCGACCGCGGCCGACCGGCCTCTGCGGTGCTCCTCGGGAATCGTCTGGACAGCTGTCACCCCGCCTTCGAGGAAGCCGCTCTCCACCATGAGCAGCCAGACGGCGTGCATGGCAGGCGTGCCCGGCGAGAGGTGGACGACCAGCTCTCGGCCGGGGAAGCGTCGACGGACGTCGTGCAGCTCGACCTGGAGATACTCGAAGATGGCCTGGTGGGCGGTGGGGTCAGACCCGTCCCAGGCACGGAGGTGAAAGCTGAGGTCTTGAGCTGCGGCTCGGGAGTGTTCGGCTGTGGCCTTGGCCTTCGCGCAGTCGCGGGTGGAGTGGAAGAGGACCACGTCGCTGATGCGGCCGCGCCAGGGCGAGTCCGGGTCGTTCAGGAGGACCCAGGTGGGGCCGTTGCGGGGGTTGTCCTTCTTGTCGACGTAGGTGGGGTCGCGGGCTTGGGCGAGCCAGGTGAGGAGGACGGCTTGGTCTTCAGTTTCCCCGACAGTTCGACCTTGCACCCCTGCCTCCCTCAGCCCTGGAGTTTCTCGAGTCGCGGAGAGACTGCGGCATAGAAGCGACACATCGCGTCCACCGCAGCGTCGATGGCACCGGTCCAGGTCGACTCGTCCGCCCAACCGCCGGGCACCGCGAAGCTGATGCGGGACGCCCGCTTGTCATCAAGCCGCTGCCAGTGGATCAAGCCCCCGAAGGCCTCTTCGATCGCGGGCTTCTCGGCGAACAGCGCGTCGAACACCGCCTTGTTGTCCGCGGCCTCGGCGGCGTCGATGTAGAGCTCCACGCGGGTCTCGTCCAGGAGCACGACGTAGTTCCACCACTGGCCGTGCTTCCGCGCACCCACCCAGTGGTACCGCCCCGGTGAGATGTTCTTGTGCAGGCTCGAGCGCTCCCGAGCGACGGGAAGCAGCCTCTGCCAGAATGCCAGGCGGGCCTCGTGGCGGTCGGGCCGATCGCCTGCGCCCGGCTTCGCCTCCTCGGGGTCGACGATGGGCTGGTGAACCGGCGGCTTCTCGCCGTCCAGGTCCAGCCGCGACGGGTTCCAGACCCACTCGGCGAGGCGAATGTAGAGCTCCTGCCGCTCGGCCTGCTCCTCTGGCCCGAAGTTCTCATAGGCTCGGAAGGGCAGACCCGTGCGGTCGATGAGGGCCCGAAAGCCGGGGTTGTTCCGGTAGGCCGCCGGATGGAGGCTCCGCGCGAGCAGGTTCTCGCCCTTGGTGACGTACGCGTCCCGTTTGTCCTCGTAGGTCGCGTCGCCCAGGCTCTGGTTGAGTCCGCGCTGCAGGAGCAGCAGCCCGCCGAGGCGGTTTCGCTCGGTGTCAAAGTCTGTTGGGTGGCCGTAGCACTCGGCGAAGCGGTCGTAGTGGTCGGCCCAGATGTGCTCGATCTCGAAGGGACGAGCGCGGCCTTGGGAGACCAGGTCCTCGAAGTGGGACGCCAGCCCGCACTGGGTCTCGACCCAGTGGGTGAGCCGGGCCAGGATGTGCCGGATCTGGCGGTAGTTCTGCTGATGCAGCCGTAGCCGGGGCTGGCTGGCGAAGGTCTCGCTCTGCTCGTCGAGCTGCTCCCGCAGAAACGCCGAGAGCTCCACGACGTCGCGGTTCCGGAGCTCCTTGGTCAGTGTGAACAGCGTGTACTTCACCGACGAGTAGGCGATGGTGCGAAAGTTCCACACGCGGCGGGCCAGCCAGATGTCCAGGAAGTCGGCGACCAGAGCGATCTTGCGACGAACCACGTCGTCGGGGTCGTCCGGGTGCAGCGGAGCGAGCAGGGCCTGGCTCTGCAGGGTGAAGCCGCGGTTCTCGTTGTAGTAGACCGACTCCCACCCATCGACGAGCTTTGTGGAGGCGTTGCGGATGGCCAGAGCTTGTCGCCCGTAGAAGTCCAGATCGGACTTCACGAACCGCACAAAGGTGTCAGAGTCGCCCAGACCGATGCGCTCGCGGTGATCTCGCACCCAGCGGTGGAACTCGGAACCGATGCGCTCGTAGTCCTTGTTCTCGGCGCCCCTCTTGCCGGGACGAATGGTGTCGGCGTAGCGGGCGCGCAGCCAGTTCTTGAAGAAGTCCACGTCCTCGTCGTCGCCGACGTTCTTGAAGGCCTGCATGTGTGCCTTCCAGGCCGTGTTCACGGCCCGCTGGTCGTCCTCGTGGCGGATGTTGGCGAGCACATAGCCCTTGAGCATCTCCGGCAGACTCAACGACAGCCCGCGATCGTTCATGGTCTCGAAGATGGTGTAGGCGTCCTCGTCCGAGTAGGCCTCGATCTCGACGAGGTGAACATTCTCGAGCAGCCAGTCGACGAAGTAGGGCAGCGCCTGCGCGGTGATCTCCTCGGGGAAGTGGTCGGCGATGTTCGCGTAGCGTCTTGCGATGTTGCGCACCGACTCGCTCTCCCCGTTCAGGCTCGGTGTCACGCCGTCGAGGAGCTTCTGCATCACATCGAGGCGGTCGGGGACATCGAGGTTGAAGCTCTTGCGCCCGTACTTCTCGGAGTAGATGAGGTTGGTGACATCAACGGCGTCCTCGCGGTCGCCCTGCAGGTGATTCAGGGAGATCAGCAGGAGCGTGAGCGTCGTGAGGCGCTGCTGCCCGTCCACGATGAAGCGTTGATTGCGCTTGTGGCTGATGACGATGGAGCCGAGGAAGTAGTGCCCGTACTGCTCCACCTCGTGGCGGGCGTGGTCCGCGTCGTAGAAGTCCAGGAACTTGCCGGTCAGGTCGTCGATCAGCTCGCGCACCTGCCGTTCCTGCCAGGCGTATTCGCGCTGGTAGAAGTCGATGGTGTACTTGGCGGCGTCGAGGAGCTCTCGAACGGTGCGCGCCCTTCCTTCGATGCGCTTCATCTGGGCCTCAGTAGTACTGAACGATGTATCCGTACGCCTTCTCGAAGAGCTCGACGTCGGAGTGGAGTTTGTACTTGAACAGAGTCTTGCGGAGTGCAATGCGCACCTCGCGCTCGCCGGCGGTGGTCTGCTGCCAGCCGGGGAAGCGCACCACGCGCACGATCTCGTCGATGTCGTCGACCACCCGCTTCACCACCACCGGCGTCTCAGCGGTCTCGACCTCGGCGAACAACTCCGTCAGAGCAGCCTTGCCGCGGTCCTCGTCTTCTTCAGGCGGGGTGCCCTTCTCGGCGGCGACCACGTCGCGGGCGATGTCGAGCAGCTCCTTGAGGAAGGCGATGCTGTGGAGCTGGCCCTCCTCGAAGCGCTTCTTGAGGTCCTCGAGACGCTTGGACAACGCCTTGAAGCGAGGGTTGCCGATGTGCTTGCGCAGCCGGGCGGCGACCTTGATCTCGATCTCCTTGGCCTTCCGCTTGGGGTCCGGTGACCCCATGATGGCTTCGAGCACGTCCGCGTCCACCACCAGCTCGTCCAGATCGTCGCGGATCTCGCCGACGTGGATGTTCTCGTGGATGAGCTCGATGGTCTTGGCGCCCAGGGCGTGCCACAGCAGCCGACCGTTGCCGCCGGAGGGCTTCACCGACTCGTAGACCTGGGACAGCCAGCGGTAGTCGTCGCGGTGGTCTTCGAGCAGGGGGTCGGGGGACAGGGCCTCCCACAGCTTGGAGACGACGCTGTAGTCGGCGGCGAAGGCGTCGCGGGTCTTGTCGTTGGGCAGGCAGTCCTGGGCGGCGATCAGGCCCTCGTAGCCGCCGATGCTGCGGTCCACGCCGGGGAAGTAGGCCAGGCACTTCTGGATGGCGCCGGGGAGCTGGTCCTTGAGCTTGGCGATGTTGCTCACGACCTGGCGGAAGCCCTTCTCGTCGAACTCCAGGGCCTTGGCCACGTCGTCGAAGACGCCCAGGTAGTCGACGATGAGCCCGTGGCTCTTGGTGTCGCCATAGGTACGGTTGGTGCGGCAGATGGCTTGGAGCAGGGTGTGGTCCCGCGCGGGCTTGTCCAGGTACATCGCCTGCAGGATGGGCGCGTCGAAGCCGGTCAGCAGCTTGGCCGTGACGATGAGCAGGCGCAGCGGGTCGTTGGGGTCTCGGTAGCGATCGAGCAGCTTCTCCTCGGCGTCCCGGTCGCGCTTGTAGGCCTTGTAGCGGGGGTCGTCCTTCCCCTTGCCCGAGACGGAGATGACGACGTCCGAGGCCTCCGGGGGCAGGTGCTGGTCGAGGGCTTCCTTGTAGAGCAGGCAGCACTCCTGGTCGAAGGTGACAACCATGCCGTTGAAGCCGTTGGGCTCGACCTTGTCCTGGAAGTGATGGGCGATATCGCCGCAGATGGCGGCGACGCGTTCGGGGGCCTTGACCAGCACCGCCATCTTGGAGGCGGTCTTGGCGAGCTGGTCACGGTCGAGGTCGGACAGCTCACCCGTGAGCCCGGCGTAGGCCTCGTCGATGCCGTCCTTGTCGATGTGCAGAGGCAGCAGCCGGGGCTCGAAGTGCAGAGGCAGGGTGGCGCCGTCGCGGATGGACTCTTCGAAGCCGTAGCGGCTCATGTATCCGCGCTCGTCCTCCTCGGCGCCGAAGGCGTAGAAGGTGTTCCGGTCTCGCTTGTTGATGGGCGTCCCGGTCAGGCCGAAGAGGAAGGCGTTGGGCAGGGCGGCCCGCATCTTCATGCCCAGGTCGCCCTCCTGGGTGCGGTGGGCCTCATCGACCAGGGCGATGACGTTGTCGCGGTCGTTGAGCACCCCGTCGGACTCTCCGAACTTGAAGATGGTCGTGATGATGATCTTGCGGGTGTCCTGGCCGAGCAAGCGCTCGAGCTCCGCGCGGGAGCTGGCCTTGACCAGGTTGGGGATGTCCGAGGCGTGGAAGGTGGCGCTGATCTGGGCGTCGAGGTCGATTCGGTCGACGACGATGAGCACGGTGGGGTTGCGCAGCGCCGGGGTCAGCCGCAGCTTCTGGGCGGCGAAGACCATGAGCAGGGACTTGCCCGAGCCCTGGAAGTGCCAGATGAGGCCCTTCCGGGGCTGGCCAGCGACCACGCGGCGCACGATGCGGTTGGCGGCCTCGTGCTGCTGGTAGCGGCAGACGATCTTGAGCCGGCGCTTCTTCTTGTCGGTCGCGAAGAGCGTGAAGCTGGACAGGATGTCGAGCACCGTGGCCGGCGAGAGCAGGCCCGAGACCGCGCGCTGGAGGTCCGAGAGCCCCGAGGGCGCCGCGGCCCCGTCCACGCGCCAGGGGCCCCACAGGCTCACGGGCATGCGGATGGCGCCGTAGCGCAGCTCCTTGCCTTCGCTGGCCACACTGAAGACGTTGCAGGTGAACAGCTCGGGGACGTACTTCTCGTAGTCCTCGTGGACCTGGAGCGCGCCGTCCACCCAGCTCACGGAGGGGCGCACCGGGGTCTTGGCCTCGATGAGCACCAGGGGGAAGCCGTTGACCAGGAGCACCAGGTCGGCGCGGCGCTCGGCGGGGCCGGCGCGGAAGGTGAATTGCTGCGTGACGACGTACTGGTTGCGGGAGAGGTCGTCGAAATCGACGAGACGGACGGTGGTGTGCTGGTGGTTCGGCCCGAAGGGCATGGAGCGGTCGCCGCGCAGCCAGGCGGTGAACTCCTCGTTGGCCTTGATGAGGCCATCGCTGCGCACCGAGAGGACGATGGCGCGGAGCTTGTAGAGGACCTCGTCGGCGCGGTCGGGGTTGGCGGCGATCTCGGGGTTGAGGCGGATCAGCGCCGCGCGCACGAAGTCCTCGACGAAGACGTCCTGGGGTTGCCGGGGGACGTGCTGGTGGGCGAGGTAGTGCCAGCCCTCGCCGCAGATGCGCCCGGAGCGGCGGGCAAAGCCGGGACCGACTGCGGTGTGGTGAGTGACGCCGCCGCAGAGGAGGTCGCGGAGGTAGGCCTCGACGGTGTTGGATTCGTTGAAGCTCATCCGAGAAGCCCCTCCCGAAGCTGAGCAAGAACCTCCCTGGCAGCCATCAAGCGCCTATCGACAGCCGCTTCTGCCGTCTGAAGCTCATCCAAGCGGTCCGAGATCTCCCGCTGGCGCACCAACGACGGTACCGGAATCGAAAACCCCCTAAGGGCCGTGAGAGTGATCGTCTTTTGTGCAAGCCCCTCTGCGAACCGATGGGCTTGGCGGGCGCCTGCTGGCGATCTGAGGAACCAGTAGAGAAACCTGGGATGCAGCTTGGCGCGGTCGACACGAAGGACACCGACATGGCGCTGAAAGGTGAAGTCCCAGTCCCAATCCACAAGAAGCGGCACACCGTAGCTGCCGACCAGGGAATACAGGATGTCGCCGCGCCTTGGACGGAACGACTTCACCAACACTTCATACTCCGGCCGACCGACGAACTTCTTGAAGGCTGGGTCCAGAGATCCTCGGGAGATATTCGAAACTAGCAGGAACGGAATCCCCTCAGAGGTGAACTTCGGGCTCTGATGGGTGCCATCGCCGATGTGCTCGGTGACTGAGGCGAGCGAAACTGAAGAGTGCTGCCAGTGTGAAGGGAATTCAGGGAACGCGTCGCGCAGAGTTGCTTCGACAACGAGAGATGCTGTGGACCTCGCACGAGCCAACTCGTCGGAGACCGCAGTGGTCTGCCGGAGCACACCGGCTATCCGCTCCTGCTCCCCCAGCGGTGGCAGCGCGAACTCATATTCGGCCAGGTCCCGCCATCGAATGTGCTTGTTCGTTGAGCCAATGGAATGGGTCGTGGCGAACGCGACACAGCGCTCGGACGAAAGCACGTAGGGCAGAAGGTCTTGTGCGAGGCCGAGTGACGCTTCGATCACGAAGGTCTTCTCTCCGCATATACCCCCGAAGTTCGGTTGCGCAGTTCGACGCAGATGCGGATTCCTCGATGGGTACAACACGTGACCAGGTTGGAACGCATTGCGGAAGGTAGGAGGGAGCTCGTCTTCGCCAATTGCCCCCCATCGTTCGACTGTGACTCGCTGGGGATCGAGATGCTCCACCTTGAGGAATCGCCTGAATCCCGCACCGGCCGGGTCCTGAACCCTCTCATTGTATCTCCGGACGACCTCCCGAAGCCGCACCAGCGTCCACCCCGACTTCACCTCACCCATGGGCCGCCTCCTCGCTCACCTGCCTATCCAGGGTGTCCACCATCGCGTCCATCTGCCGCCAGAACGAGCGCCCCTCTTGTGCCCACTTGGCCCAGACATCGGCCGGTGCCCGCTCGTCGCGATCCTCGGCGGCCCCTACGACCATTCGCCGTACGTAGAGCGGGATTGAGAGGCTGTACCCGTGGGCGGTCACGTCGTCCAAGCTGGCGACCTTGGCGAAGCCAGCCTGGTCCGCGAAGGCCTCGTAGGCGGTCAGAATGCGCTGCTGGTGCTCGGGCTTGAGGAAGCTTAGGGCTCGCTCCCGAGTGACCTCGTTCACGGCGTTGATGAAGAGGATGTGGTCCCTTCTGTCTGCAGTTTTACGGCTCCGGCAGAAGACCACGCAGGCCTCCATCGGCGAGTTGAAGAACAGGTTCGGCCCCAGGCCTAGTACGCATTCGATCAGGTCGGCCTCGATGAGCTTGCGCCGCATTTCGGCCTCCGCACGCCGAAAGAGCACGCCGTGGGGGAAGAGGATGGCGCAGCGCCCGGTCTTGGAGTCCATGCTCTTCAATATGTGCTGGAAAAAAGCGTAGTCGGCGCGTCCCCGGGGCGGCGTTCCCAGGAAGTTGCGGCCCCAGACATCCGATGCCCAGGCGTCCCGGTTCCACCGTTTGATGGAGTAGGGCGGATTGGCCAAGACCACGTCGAAGGTCCGCAGCCGGTCGCCCACGGTAAAGACCGGTCGGTCCAGGGTGTCGCCACGCTGGATGTCGAAGTCCTCGACCCCGTGGAGCACCAGGTTCATCCGGGCGATGGACGCCGTCATGTGGTTGCGTTCCTGGCCGTAGAGCTTGAGGGTGCGGTGCTCGCCACCGGAACGCTTCACCTCGGCCATGGCAGACAGCAGCATGCCCCCGGTGCCGCAGGTGGGGTCGTAGATGCTCTCGCCGGCCTGGGGCCGGAGCAGCTGGGCCATCAAGTGGACCAGCGTTCGGTTGGTGTAGAACTCCTGCGCGGTGCTGCCGCCGTCGTCGGCGAACTTTCCGACCAGGTACTCATAGCCGTCGCCCAGGGAGTCTTCCGGCACCCGGGCGATGGACAGGGTCTGGCTGGAGAAGTGCTCCAGCAGGTTCTTCAGCGTGTGGTCGGGCAGGCGCTCCTTGTTGGTCCACGGAGCGTCGCCAAAGATGCCGTCGAGCCGGCCCGGGTTGGCGGCCTCGATGGCCCGCATGGCGTCCTGGATGGCCCGGCCCACGTCCTTGGGCATGGCGCGTACGCGGTCCCAGTGGGCCGTGGCGGGGATGACGAAGCGCTCGTCGGCCTCGGCCTGGGCCAGGTCTGCCGCGCCGTCGTACGCCGTCTGGGCGCGGGCGTGGTCCTCATCCCACACGTCGGACAGCCGCTTGTAGAACACCAGCGGGAAGATGAACTGCTTGTAGTCGCCCGCGTCGACGAGGCCCCGGAGGATGGTGGCCGCGCCCCACAGGTAGGACTCGAGCTGCTGCTGGGAGAGGGTGTCGCTCACGGCCGGTCCTCGGGCGGGGTGGTGTACTTCTGCTCGGGATGGTTGGGCATCTCGGGGATGGTGTAGGCGAGGTGCCCCTCGTCCAGCATCGGGCGGAGGTGCAGCCGCACGAGGTTCTTGGAGTCCCGATCCCCCAACAGGCGGGCCAGGTCCCGCGCCGAGCACGGGCGCTCCGCACAGATGGTCACGATCAGGGCTCTCAGCTCCTCGCGGCGCGGGCGCTTCCCGGCCCCGGCAAGGCGCCCACGCGTCGTGGTGGACAGGTGGCGTGCTTCGAGTCCGGGGTGGTGTACTTCGTCGCCAGGGTGGTGTACTTCGGCGGCGGGGTGGTGCACTTCGGCGTCGCCCGGCGCGGAGAATGCCGGCCCGGGGACGTAGTAGGTGCGGCTGCCCGAGCCTCGCATGGCCAGCAGGTCGAGATCCCGGAGGCGCCGGAGGTGCGCGGAGGCCGTGAGGGTCTCGACCCGGTTGATGGCGCGGTAGGCGGCGTTGTCGATGGCGCCAACCTCTCGCGCGAACACCAGCGCCCGGGACTCCTCGTCGCTGAGGCGCTCCTTGGTCAGGCCACCGAGCCAGTCCAGGTCCGACTGGGTCAGGAAGTGGTGGAAGAGGAAGGTCGCGACGAACTGGTCGGGGCGTCGACTGGACTCGAAGGTGGGCGGCACGAGGTCTCGCGCCACCATCAGCTCCCGCATCGCCCGGATGCCGCTGCCCTTGGTCTCCGCGAGCTGGACCTCGTGGAGCACCGCCGCGATTCGGGGGTTTCGAGCTTCGGAGCCCGGCTCGCCCAGCTGCTCCTCGGCCTTGAGCGAGTGTCCGGGGTTGCGGACCTCCAGTCGGTTGGCGTAGCGCAGGATCTGGATGGGCCCGTGGATGCGGTAGCTGCGGTGCATCACGGCGTTGACGACGGCCTCTCGGATGACCCGAACAGGCAGGATGGTCTCGTCGGTGCGGAGCGCCTCGCCCTCGGGCAGCGAGAAGGACGACGGCAGATCGTCCCGAATGGCCGCGATGGCGCGACGGGCCGCGAGGATGAGGGGCGCTCGGATCTCGACGGTGTCGAAGCGCCGGTCAGGGTCCTGGACCCACTCCCGTCCCGGGATGCGGATGTAGTCGATCCGCATCATGGGAAAGCAGCGTCGGAGCGCCATCGCGGTACCGAACAGCAACAGGCCGGCGACCGTGGGGCGCAGTACGCCATCGTGGCGAACGACCCCACCAAGGGCACGCAGGAGGTCCTCGCCCCCCCAGGCGAGCTCCTCGGCGACCGGGTTGGCCCGCTCCCGAAGCTCTCGGTAGAGCTCCACCGCGACCGGATCGAGATCTCCCAGGTCAGCGTCCGGCACGAGGGCCCGGTCGTAGGTGTCGACCTGGTGACCTTGGTACAGGACGATGAGATCGTCGTCGGTGCCGTGCTGATCCGTCGAGCCGACCCTGCGGAAGGCGCCCCGGGGGAGGCCAAGGGACTTGAGGTAGACGGGCTTGTCGGTGGGAGTCGCCTCGGCCACGAAGACCACTAGGACGGGCCTGCCCTCCAGCGTCTCGACCGCGATCACGGGGCGGACCGGGCGGTTGAAGGCAGTCGCGCACTGCGAGGCCAGATCACTCTGAGCCTGGTCGGGATCCGGCACGCCCACGACCTCGTAGTCCCGGCCGAACAGCCCGGTCTGGGTGGACGCAGAAACGCCCAGCAACAGGTAGCCGACGCCGAGCCCCGGTTCATTGGCGAACGCGCAGACGGTCTCGAGCACGGAGCGGTCGATGCGCGACGCCCGCTTGGCCTCGATGGTGTGGGACTCGTCCACGGCTCGGAGCTCTTCGAGCAGCGATGACGCGCTTCGGGTCACTGGAGCCACCCGCCTTCGGTCAACTCGCGCCGCAAGGCGTCCTCGGCCTCCCGACAGCGGGCGAGGGCCGCCTTGAAGTCAGCGACGGCTTCGGGGAGCGGCGGAATGTCCTTGCCAATGGGGGGCAGCACGTAGCGGCTGATGTTCAGCGTCCAGCCCTCCTCGCTGATCTCGTCGAGGCTGACGACCCGGGCGCGATCCTCGACATCCTCGAAGGCGCGCACCCAGGACAGGATCTCAGCACCGTGCTTGGGCTCGAGGTGGTTCTGGGCGCGGTCCTTGCGGAAGAGGGAGGACGCATCGACGATGAGCACCTTCTGCCCACGGTCGGCGGGCTTCCTCATGCGCAGGAGCAGGATGCACGCGGCCAGGCCGGTTCCATAGAACAGGTTCGGGGCGAGTCCGATGACCGCTTCGATGCGGTCCTGCTGGAGCAGCTTCTTGCGGATCTTCCCCTCAGCACCGCCTCGAAAGAGCGCGCCCTGGGGGAGCACCACAGCCATGCGCCCGTGGCCGGGCGCCATCGACTTCACCATGTGCTGGACCCAGGCGAAGTCACCCGACTTGTCGGTGGGCAGGCCGGCGAAGGCCCGTCCCCAAGGGTCGCTCTCCCAGACCTCTCGCCCCCAGTTCTTCAGCGAGAACGGAGGATTGGCGAGCACGATGTCGAAGGTCTGCAGCGTCTGCACAGACGAGTCCGTGAACACGGGACTCCGCAGCGTGTCTCCCCTCTCGATGCGGAAGTCCTCGACCCCGTGCAGCAGCAGGTTCATGCGCGCCACCGACGAGGTGGTCAGGTTCTTCTCCTGCCCGAACAACTTGCCGAAGAAGGTCCTCGGGTCACCCCCTGCCTCCTTGACATGCTCGACAGCCGCCAACAGCATCCCCCCCGTCCCGCAGGCCGGGTCGTAGATGGTCTCGCCCCCCTGGGGGCCGAGAATGTCCACCATGAGCCGCACCACACTGCGCGGCGTGTAGAACTCGCCGGCCTTCTTGTTGGTGGCGTCGGCGAACTGCTTGATGAGGTACTCGTAGGCGTCACCGATGACGTCGTTTCGCACGGACCGGTTGCCGAGCGGCAGGGCCGAGAAGTGCTCCACGAGGTCCTTGAGCAGGTCGTCGGGCAGGCGGTCCTTGTTGGTCCACTGGGCGTCGCCGAAGACGCCGTAGAGGTGCTCCTGGTTGGCCCGCTCGATGCCACGCAGGGCGTTGGACAGCGCCGTGCCGACGTTGGCGGGCGTCTCGCGCACGGCGGTCCAGTGGCAGTCCTCGAGCACCTGGAAGCGGTGCTCGTCGGCGAAGTCCTCGCCGTAGGTCTCGACCATCTCGGCGTGCTCTTCGTCCCACACGTCGCAGATGCGTTTGAAGAAGAGCAGGGGCAGGATGTACGACTTCCAGTCGGTCCGGTCGACGGGGCTGCCGCGCAGGATGTTGGCGGCCTCCCACAGGTGGGACTCGAGCTGGGCCTGGGTGACGGTCTGCCCGTCGAAGAGCTTTCCCTGGCTCATGCTTGTTCCTTCTCGCTGGCGGGCCGTGCTGGGGCATCGCCGGCGCCACCAGAGCGGACCCAGGCGTCGATCTCTCCGAGCTGGAACTTCCAGAGCCGGCCGACCCGGTGGGCGGGCATCTCGCGGCTCTCGATCCACTTGTAGATGGTGTCCTTGTTGACGCCCAGGTGGTCGGCGACCTCCTGGACGGACACCCAGCGCTCCGGCATCGCTGACCTCCACCGCTCCATCAGGGCGAGCAGCCTATCACCCACGAGAACCCACGAGGATCTGTCGAGTCGGGCGACCATCCGTCAGCCTGTCTAGCGCGCCCGATGCCGACGGAGCACCGGGCCAAGGAGATCCGAGAGCCTCTCCTCGCCAGCTCGGAGTGGCGGCAACTCACAGCGCGACGGCATCGACCATGACGCCGTGGCGGACGGAGGTGGTAGCCCCGCCGAATCGTCTACAGGTTCAGGAGTACTGCGAGGAGGCGAGCGTTCCTCGTTGGTGGACGGACTGCCGGGACGAAGCGACTGTCTTGGCGGGGCCAAAGTCTTCGTCTTGGGAGCTTGCGAAGGTCTCGCTTGCTTGAGCGAGAAGCGACGTGGTGCGTGCTTCTGCACCACTTCGATCAACCCCGCAGCCAGGAGTCGGTCCACAGCGCCCTTCACCTGCCACTTCGGTAGGTCCAAGGCAGCCCGCATCTCGATGTGCGTCAAGGCAGCTTGATCTCGTAGAAGCACCAGGACGCGCCCTTCTGTCTTGGTCACCAGATCCTCCCAGCCGGCCTGAGCCCGGTCCACTTGCGAATCCAGTCCTCGAATCGAGGTTGCCAGCCCTCCCTGTGCGTCATGCGACGTCGCTGGTCCATGGGTAGACGCTTGAAGTCAGCGGCCCGCCAGGCCCGCCTGCGCTGGACTGCCCCCCTCTGCCAGTCCTCGTCCCGGTATGCATAGCTGGCATTGCCGACCTCCCCGAACTCAACGAACCAGAACTGGCCGACCTTCATCGCCAACACCGAAGCAGACTTGTAGGCCTCGATTCCTCGAATGTGCTTGACATAGGCTCGCCAGAAGAATTCCCGCTCCGGATCCGCGTTCCACTCCCGGAAGAACTTCTCGAGGTCCCGCTGCGTCTGCCACCATCGGACCAGATCGCGAGCCCCATCCCCGAGCAGCTCCCAGGCCTTGTGACTCTGCCGCGCAGGGAGACGACGAGCCACCATCTCCACGACCGCAGCCATGGGAGCACCGGGGGCGACATCCTCTGGCGTGGCTCCGGCGTGGGCTGCCGGTTCCAGGATCTGTCTGCCGATCGCCCCCACCGACCAGTGACCGGTGCGCCGACCAAGGTACTCGTCAACGACCTGACGGGGCTGAGACAGCATCCAGCGGCCCCCGGCTGGGCTGAGAAGTCTGTGCCAGACCTGGGCCTCCAGTTCGCACCCGGACGGAAGCTGGAGCGCTCTGGCCACGTCGTCCAGGCGAACACCCTCCCGGACGACTCGGGTAGCCAGCACGTCCGGGAGCGCGGCGAGTCGATCCGGCTGGAGACCGCCCAGTCGCTTTGAGAGCCTCTCCTGCGACCTGGGACCCCAGCTGCGCCACGCAACCTTCAGCCGCTCACTGAGCCCGGCGTCGCTGTAGAACAGGCAGCAGAGAACGAACCAATCACGGGACAGGGGGGTCAGAGCGCCGGTGAAGACCGCGTCCCGAATGACCTGCAGCTCACCGCCCCGATCCTGTGCGTGAAGCCAGGACACCACGCCGCCGACCTGGCGGGTCTGGCGCATGCTGAGCTGACCCCCGCCTTGGACCACGTCCAACAACGCAGCCGCTCTCTCCTCCATGCCGTGTTCGAGCTCAGCCTCGCCTCCACCGAGAAGCCCCCGGTCGCGAGCCTTCGTTCGGAACGCCCGTCTCCCACGCGGCAGCCATCGAGGACTCAGCTCGGCGCTCTCGATAGGGGGTTCGAAGCTCATGGTTGGATTCCGCAACCTCTGAGGATCTCGTCTCCGGACGCGCACAGGCGGTCTCTCATCGCTGCGAGTGAGCCGCCGGGCTCATCTTGGAGGGTACTGAACAGCCCCTCGCAGAGCGATGCCGCTTCTGCCCTGTCCCCTGGCTCCAGACACTCCTCGACGTACTTCTCGCAGCCGTGGTAGCTCCGGGGGTCCTTCCAGCACGCGCTCGCCACATCGGCTGCGATGGCCTCCACGGCGGAGGCCTCTTCCTGGTGACCACCCACTTCACGTCTCAGCGCGACCACGTCGAGCAACAGTCCGGTCATGTCGTCTCCGGTCACTTCGAGCCCGAACGTGACCTTCTGGAAGCGCACGTCATCTTGTTCAGCATCGGAGACGTCGTCGCACCACACCCGGTCCTTGGACGCGTTGACGCTCGCCGTGCAGTGCTCCGAATCACCGGTTGCCACTGCCCACAACCGCTCTCTCGCATACCGCCGCAGCGCCTCGGTGTTCTCCCGACACTCGGTTGGCAGACGGGTCCAGGCGCTCGCAGCAGGTCCCGATGCCTCGGGTCCACCGTCTGCGAGTCTGTCCAGGATGCGATGGGCTTCCAACACCACGGTCTCAGCGCGTGCGGCGCTGAGTTGGTGGTTGCCTTCGTAGGTCCCCACCATCGATGCATGTCCGCGAACCAGGATGCGCCGGACCCCTCGGGGGCGCTCCGGATCCAAACGCGAACAGTCTGCATCCGCTCGCTCGCAGTCCTTCTTGTCGTGTTCCCAGAGTGCACACACGTAAGGTGGGATGACCCCCTGCAGGAATTCCCGTCCTTCCGGCTTCAACACGGCAAGGCTCTTCTCAAAGGAAAGGGCTTCGTCGGCGATCTCGACCTGGGCCGTCACCGTGTCTGCCTGGACCTGCTCGGTCTCGAGGGCCTTGTTGATCGACTCAGCGAGCTTGCTCTTGGTGTTGAGGATGATCTCGATGGACTCCACCACCTCCCGCACCCGGTCCTGCTGCATTGCGGTCTGGAGCTTGCTCCTCACCACCATGAGCAGCATGACCACCATGAAGACGATCATGAGACCGGTGGCCAGGTCCGAGTAGGAGACCCAGAAATTCGCCTGCTTGACCTCCCGCGCCATCAGTCCGACCCGGCTGAGGTGTCCAGCATCTCAATGGTGTCCTGAAGACTGTAGATCGCTTCGCCGAGCGAAGAGACGGCAGCGTTCAGCTCCTTGTCGAACTGACCGAGTGCCGATTGCAGGTTGGCGTTCACCTTCTGGCTGTACTCGGTCATCCCGCGGTCGAGCTGGGTCGACGTCTGCTGCAGAGCCGTTGAGACCTTCTGCCAGG
>Ga0114932_10000219_pt1 | contig 68156 bp, 56 predicted proteins | sample 2SBtaG_2_FD_87286 | JGI IMG/M metagenome (GOLD analysis project Ga0114932, IMG submission 87286) | Deep subsurface microbial communities from Kolumbo volcano to uncover new lineages of life (NeLLi) - 2SBTROV12_ACTIVE470 metaG | ecosystem: Environmental > Aquatic > Marine > Volcanic ...
ACAAGCTTTCGGTACCCGCCGCACCCAGCGACAAAAAATACCGCTTGTCCTCTGCGACGATAACCTTGTCGCCACCACGCAAGATCGTATCTTGCGCCGGATTGGCATAAAGCCTCCGAATCGACGTGCCGTAAACACGCCCCTCACGAACAAGTCGGACCTGTGGGTTGCGCAGAGCCGACGGCACACCGCCCCCAAGAGAAACCAGATTAAGAACCGACACGCTGTCGTCGGGAAGCGGATAACTGCCGGGATTGGCGACACCACCCACCAAATCGGCAGCACCGTGACGACCGGTGACGACGCTCAACTGAACTTGTGCGGACGGGATGATCGCGATCATCAGGTTCTGAATTTTCTGGCGGGCCTGTTCAGAGGTCAGTCCGCTGACACGTACAGTGTCGATATAGGGGATAAAAATCGTGCCCTGTTTGGATACTAAAAGACTATCTAACGACACAACGCGCTGACCCACCGTGGTCAGCAAAGAGTTTTCGTCACTGTCCCAGATCGACAGGCTGATCACATCGTCCGCCGCAATGATCGCGGTTTCGATCAGGCGTGGTTGGGCAATCCAGCCATACTGACGAAACCCGCCGGTGAGCGGCCAGCGCGCGACCTTGTTCAAAAAATTGCGTGTCACGGGATAAACTGCAAATTCGGGCTGGGCATTATCGTTCGCCGCCAGAATTTCTGACTGCAATGCGGCCCCGCGCGGAAGACTGCACCCGGCAAGTACCAGCAAGCTGACCGACACAACCGCCAGACGCCGAAAAAGACCTATCATGCTTGATTCCTGCTTCACATTGGTGAAACTTGTTTTAGTTTTCCGCTCGGCCACAAGATACTGTATTCATAAGATTGGTCAACCACTTCATCTGCGACATTATTCATGATCGGGCCTAAAAATATGATTAGAATCGTTGTTCTTGGTGCAACGGGCAAAGTCGGTCGGCTTGTTTGGGCGGCGTCGCGGATATTGGCTCCGAGCGAAATCTCGATTTGGTTTCAAGCGCGCCATGGTGAAAGCGGTTTTGACGGGGACTGGGTTGTTTGGGATCCGGTCGGGTATCCGGACGGTTTGGCACGTCTGAACGATCGGATTGGCGGCATCGACTACATGATTAATCTGGCAGGTGTGACCGCGTCAGGACCAAATGTGAATAACCGTGGCAACAGCGAAATCGCCATCCGGTCGCTGATCGCTGCGAAAGATCTGGATGTTCGGCATTGTTTCAATGCCTCTTCATCGGCGATATATGGCCGGCCGAAATCACAGGCTCCGTTGACTGAAAGTGATTCACCGGCCCCTGCAAATGATTACGGCCGTTCTAAACTAATCATGGAGCACGACGTCAGCGACTGGTGCAAAAAGAAAAAATACGCACGTGTGACGACGCTGCGGATCGGCAACATAGTAGGCGCAGACGCCTTGATTCTGCGCGCAGCAAAAGCAACGCATTTGATGCCGGTCAAGCTTGATATCTTCCCCGGCGGTGTCTCGGCTTTGCGTTCTTACATCGGTGCCGTGACATTCACGCGGGTTCTGTTTGATCTCATTTTGGCTCACGCAGCCGGACGCACGCTACCGCCGGTATTGAACGTCGCGACACCTGCACCTTTATCGATGTCGGAACTGCTGCGGGCTTTTCGTGATCTGGTAAATCCAGTGGAAATTACAAATGTCGCGGCGCCAAATTTGGCGATCCCAAAAGTGGTTCTTGATACGAAACTACTGGAAAGTTACTGTAGTTTTTCGGATAGCGAGCTGCAGGCGCAAGACATGATCCAACAGTGGCTGGATTGCAGGCGGGCCTTATGACGCCGCAAAAACGCCTTTTCGACGTGGTTTTAGCGCTGTTCGTTGGCGTGGTATATCTGCCGGTTCTGGCGGTACTCGCCGTCGTTATTGTCGCCACGGACGGTTGGCCGGTGTTTTATGTGTCCGAGCGAATATCGTCTGGAAAACGCGCTTTTAATCTGGTCAAACTGCGCACAATGCGTCTGGCACCCAAAGGCGACGATCGCGGTGTTTCGGGTGGCGACAAAAACGATCGCATCACTGCAATGGGGCGTTTTTTGCGCAAAACCCGTTTTGACGAATTTCCGCAGATTTGGAACGTCCTGCGAGGCGACATGAGCCTCGTTGGCCCAAGACCGCCTTTGCGTCAATATGTGGACGCGTTTCCCGACCTTTACGCATCGGTTTTGAAATCGCGCCCAGGTATAACAGGGTTGGCCACGGTGGTTTTTCACCGGCACGAAGAACTGTTACTGCGCAACAGCAAAAGCCTTGCGGAAACAGACCGGATCTATCGCGAGCGCTGCGTACCACGCAAGGCGCGACTTGATATGATTTATCAGGCCAATTCAGGGGTGCTGTGCGATTTGTGGATTATTTATCTGACGTTGGCGCGACTGTTCCCGCTGCCGGGCAAACGCGCGGCCAGACTGCGCCGACGCCGCTGAATAACAGATTGGCGTTATACAATCGAAATGTCGTCAACCAGATCAGCGGAATTGCCGAAACCCGTCAATGTGATGGTATTGCCGCCGCCAAAATCCAGCACCACGTCTCCGCCAACTACCGTGGCAAAATTGGAGACGACCTGAGCCGCCGAAAGTCCGCCACCCCAAAGCGCGTCGTCCAACACCAATGTATCAACGTCGTTGGTGAAATCGGTAATCGTGTCAGCGCCTATAACGCTGCTTTTGAAGACGAATTTATCCTTACCGGCCCCGCCCGTCTGAACGTCGTCTCCACGCCCACCGGCGAGGGTATCGCGGCCATTTCCGCCCTTTAGCTGATCGTTGCCCTTGCCTCCGAACAGTTTGTCCTTTTTTGCACCGCCAAACAGTTGGTCGTTGCCGTTTTGGCCAAATAATTTGTCTTTGCCCTGCAGTCCCCGGATTTCGTCCCGTCCTGCGCCGCCTTTCAGGCGGTTGTTGGCAGTATTGCCGGCAATTATGTCGTCACCGGAGCCGGACAAAAAATCCTCGATTATCGTTCCGAACGCGATAGACATGTTGCCGATCAAACCTCCGACGTCGGAAATCGATCCGGGACTGAGATCGACGCGTTGATCCGTTGTTGCAGAGCGAAAATCAATTTTGTCGTGGCCGCCATCATCGAGAATCGTAAAGGTAACTGCGTTTGTCAGCCCTGAAATCTGGTCGTAAATGCCGCCGGCATTTGAATTGTCGCCGTAGGTGGTGTTGCCCAGCCGAATATTTCCAGCGACACCGTAAAGCGCCTGCATCGCCAATATATCGGCAATCATTGGCGTCACCACATAGGCAAAGTTGGCATTGATAAACGTATTGTCGATCTGGTCGAAATACGACATGACCGACGCCTGCCAACTATCATTTTTATAGAAATTATCAGTGCCGTAACTTGCACTGCCGTTGTAGTTGCCCGCGTGTCCCAGACCAAGTGCATGGCCAATCTCGTGAAGGTAAGTTTGAAACGAATAGCTGTCGAGCGTCGTGCCGCTGCTGGCAAGCCAGGCAGTGGACACGTTCACAAACGAACTTTGAATGACGCCGTTCACAACATGCGAAGTCGAATAAGCGCCGCTGTTCTCGTCGTCGAACGTGATATCTGCATTACCGTTTACAAATACAAAATTGATGCCGATCGCGCCCGACCATGTCTGAAGCGCCGCTATGGCCAAAGCCTGTCCTGCGGCTGTCAGCCCGGTAATATCTACCGTTAGCGATCCTCCGGGGGCCACGTCAAACGCGCGTGATCCCCCACCAAAAAACGACCAATAGCCGTCGGTCAGCTGGGCGGCGATATCGTCGTAGGACAAAACCGGTAACGCCGGTGTCTCGACCATCGACATTGTGTAGTCACCGCTTGAAGCCTGATTATATGCATCCGCCGCTATGTAATATGTCCCACTGGCGGTTGCCGTAAACGTCAGTGACGAATTCAGCCCCGGACCACCGTCGTCATCAAAAGCGATTTGACTTCCGGTGGAATCGTACAGTCGGAGATACGGGTCAGACAACGGCGATGCGCCGCTACCATCAAGCGCGAATGTGTAGCTTTGCCCGGCAATCAGCGTGACAGCCACCCAGTCTGTGTCTCCGTTCAAGGAAAGTGATCCAGAGAAAGTATCACCGATATCCATCGAATATATAGTGGACATATTGCCAAGTGCATCCTGAGTTTCGTGATAATTTGTCGGCATATCCGTAACCCTTGGTAGCTAAACACATCGCGCCATTCCGAACCGACAGCCCCGTGGTTCGCTTTAGCCCGTGATAATTACACTTATTAATCTTAAGAAATAGGTCAAATTCAGGCGACAAAGGGTTTCCTCGATTTCATTGCGCGCGGCAACAACTGTTGCGGGAATCCATCTTTGGAGGTGCAAAAATTGCTCTTTATAACCCAAGTTATATTGCGCATTTCAAAAATACCCTAGTGTTTCGTCATGTGCGAAAATATAGACAGCGTGTGGAAACCCGTCTACTTTTAGCGATTTTGGTGATTTTATTGTGAGCCTGGACATGTACGCTTATATTAAAAAACTGCCCCGCAAACGGAAAAAAGCTATTGTTCTGGGCGTTGATCTTTCCCTGATTGTTATTTCTCTTTTTTTGGCGTTCTGCCTGCAAAGCAATAGTCTGTGGCCCGCAGTCGAAATATCTGAAAGTTGGGTTTTCTTTCCGTTGCTCGTGGCTAGCGGCGGAATTATTTCCATCAGCCTTGGCATTCCCGCGATCAAACTGAACGCATATGAGACCCGCGCCGTACTTAAAACCGGGATTTTTGCGTCATTTCTGGCGCTGACGGGCTCGTCGGTTAATGGGCTTGCCGGTGTGGTAATGCCGCATGCTATTTTTGTTATTTTCGGATCTATTTTCTTTTCCTTAAGCGTCGCATCGCGTCTGGCGGGACTGCGGGTTCTTCTTTGGATCTACCGCCAGGGCCAAACTCGCACACGGGTTTTGATTTACGGCGCCGGAGGAACTGGTGTCCAGCTGGTCGCGGCGCTTGGCCCGTCCGAGGAAATCGAACCCGTCGGATTTGTCGACGACAATCCAACGCTGCGCGGAATGACCGTGGCCGGATTGCCCGTGGATTCACCGGCCCGGATTCTTGAACTTGTAAAAGCCAAAAAAATTGACCGCGTGGTGTTGGCTATGCCCTCTTTGTCTCCACCGCGCCAAAGTCAGATCGCCAAACGTCTGGAAAGCCAGGGCGTCGACGTCCATCGCTTGCCGTCTTTTTCCGAAATTATTGGTGGCAAGGATCTGGTTGATAATCTGGAACCGGTACGGCCTTCGGATTATCTTGGCCGCAGCCGGATAGATTCTGAACTGCCCGCCATTTCAGACGCCTACATCGGTAGCTCGGTCATGATCACTGGCGCGGGTGGCTCAATCGGATCAGAACTGTGCCGCCAATTGTTGGCCTGCTCGCCGACGCGACTGGTAATATTTGAACAAAGCGAACTTGCGCTTTACCGGCTCAACATGGAGCTGATCACACTGGCCGAAGGCACGACAACAAAAATCGTGCCGGTCATCGGTTCGGTTTGTGATCCGACCCGCGTTCAGAAGACGCTGGAAAAACATGCCGTCGATATCATTTTGCACGCAGCGGCGTATAAACATGTGCCTCTGGTCGAGGACAATGAAATAGAAGGGCTACGCAATAACATTTTGGGCACGAAAGTTCTTGCCGATGCAGCGCGCGATGCCGGTATTGAAAGGTTTGTTCTGATATCTACGGACAAGGCAGTACGTCCTACCAACGTTATGGGCGCGTCAAAACGCATGTCTGAGTTGGTGGTTCAGGATCTGGCGACCCGCGCCGAAGACACATTGTTTTCGATGGTTCGATTCGGGAACGTATTGGGGTCTTCGGGTTCCGTCATTCCTCTGTTTGCGGACCAGATTGCCAAAGGCGGACCCATTACACTAACCCACAACGACGTGACGCGGTATTTCATGACCATCCCCGAAGCCGCGCGACTGGTCTTGCTGGCGGGCAGTTTTGCGCGCGGCGGAGACGTGTTTGTTCTGGATATGGGCAAGCAAATTTCGATCCGGGAACTGGCCAAGCAAATGATCATACGTTCGGGTTACAGCGTACGCGATGAAACGACACCCGATGGAGATATTGAAATCGAAGTAACCGGATTGCGCCCCGGCGAGAAACTGTATGAGGAACTGTTGATTGGCGCTGATTTACAAACCACGCCCCATCCAAAAATCCTGCGCGCGCAGGAACGTATGCTGTCTGAGCTCGAAACTGCGAATATGATCAAAGATCTTCGCTCCATCGTAGACAGTGGCGACACCATTGGCGCGCGCGCGCTGATGCAGCGGTGGGTCGAAGGATATAAATCGCCTGTTCCTCGCAAAGACGCGGGTTCGGTGTCTAAGGCTCCCAACCTGTAGTTACAATTTTACAATATTATACTGCATATAGCGTTTTTTGGTTGTCTGAATTGATCAAGACTGCGAAAAGCAAAGAACAGTAAATCACAGCGACGTTATGGGTCTTTCACAAAGGCTTTGGGGGCACCGCAGTTGAGTTTGATCAGGTATTCTTTGGCAGGATTAGCCGTCGCCGCAGCAGGATACGCGAGCGCCCAAACCGGATCGCTGAATATGTTTGGCATGACCGGCCTGATCGATATGCCGACCGCCGAAAGCCAGCCGGACGGGCAGTTATCGCTGACGCTTGGTAGTTTTGCAGGCACAACCCGTGGCACGCTGGCGTTTCAGTTGACCCCCCGTCTGGCGGGCAGCTTTCGTTATACCATTTTGCAAAACTGGAATCGTGGTGGATTTCCAACGTTTTACGATCGCAGCTTTGATCTTCATTACCAGCTTCTGGATGAGGGCCGATACTTGCCCGCCGTCGCCGTGGGTTTGCGTGATTTCGTCGGCACCGGAATTTATTCAAGCGAGTACCTCGTGGCCACCAAACGTATCACACGCAGCTTGAAACTAACCGGTGGCATCGGCTGGGGACGGCTGGGAACCCGCAACAGTTTCAGAAATCCGCTGTCTGCTCTGCATTCTTCGTTCAACATACGGCCCACCGGTTTTGGTCTTGGCGGTGCGCCGACAATACAGCATTGGTTTCGCGGACCAGCGGCCTTGTTTGGTGGGGTCGAGTGGGTGACGCCGATCAAAGGCCTGACAGTAAAGGCAGAGTATTCGTCGGATACCTACCGCCCTGAAACCGTTCTCTCGTCGATTTTTAACCAACGTTCAGCATTTAATTTCGGCGTGGATTACCGTTTGGGCAAAAGAACCAGCCTAAGTGCGTATTACTTGTACGGATCCGAAATTGGCGTGCGTGCCACATTCGCGCTGGATCCCAAGGAATCCCTGTTTCCCGGGTCAATCGAGCCCGCTCCTGTGCCCGTATTCCGCCGCCCCGAGGGCCGCGAAAAAGGCGCGGAACTGCGTCGCGACACATCGTGGACAGGCCAGTCAGACGCCGCCAGAATATTAATGAATAACCTTCAACTGGTTTTGGAGGACGAAGGTTTTATCATCGAATCCGCGTCGATCACCGGACATCGCGCCGAAGTGCGCGTCCGCAATAAGATATATGACATCGAATCCCAGGCTATAGGCCGGATAGCCCGTCGCATGACCCGTGTATTCCCGGTTTCGGTGGATACGTTCGTTATTACGCCCGTCGTTGATGGAATGCCTGTGGTATCGGTAACGATTCAACGTCAGGACCTCGAGGATTTTGAAAACGACCCCGACGGAATTGCAAAGTCACTTGCCAATGCGGTGCTTTCGGATCCGGTGCCGCTACAGGGTCCGGTGGTCAGGCAAACAGGCCTATTTCCGCATTTTTCCTGGACGATCGGCCATTATTCGCAAACCAGCTATTTTGACCCTCAACAGCCTTTTCGTCTTGATGTCGGTATTCGCGGTCGTGCCAGACTTGATATTGCACCCGGCTTGTCGGTTTCAGGATCGATTCGGCGAAAGGCGTTCGGAAATATTGACCAGACAACACGTGGTTCCAACTCTACTATTCCGCACGTACGAACAGATACACCAAATTATGATCGCTCGGGCGGCGTGAAGCTGACCTATTTGACCGCCGATTATTATTTTAGACCCGCCAGAAATTTGTACGGGCACTTTTCTGTCGGTTACATAGAGCGCATGTTCGGTGGGGCCTCGGCGGAATTGCTCTGGAAACCGGTCGACAGCAGGTTGGCGCTTGGTGGTGAACTCAGTCTGGTGCGGCAGCGTGCCTTTAATGAAGGCTTTGGATTCAGAAATTATCAGGTTCTGACCGGGCATGTCTCAGCCTATTATGAACTGCGAAACGGATTTCAGGCCAAAGTCGACGTGGGGCGCTATCTTGCAGGTGATCTTGGCGCTACTTTTACATTGGATCGGGAATTCCGTAACGGTTGGAAAGTCGGCGCCTTTTTCACTTTGACCAACGTTCCGTTTTCTACTTTTGGCGAAGGGTCATTTGACAAGGGTTTGCGATTTACAGTGCCGCTTTCGTGGTTGACCGGGTTACCTACTCGTCAGAGCAATTCAAGCGTCCTCCGCCCAATTACACGCGACGGCGGTGCGGTTCTGAACGTTCGTAACCGGCTGTATCCGCAAATAAGAGATTATCACAAAAATGCCCTTGAACCGGTATGGGGAAGGTTTTGGCGATGATAACAATCTGGCGGGCGGCCATTATCGGTGCAACAATTCTACTTGCGGCCTGTTCTTCGGAAAAAGAAGACACGCCACGCGTCAGAGTTATGTTGGATTTTGTCAAAAACATCCGAACCCAAACAGACAACACAGCAGAGTTACGCGCGGTCATTGAAAGTCTGACCCGCGAACAGATCATCGGTGCCGGGAAAGACCCGCTCATCCTGATCGACCTTGAGGAAAACGGGCAATACGCGTCGCTGAATCAAGTTTCGAAAAACCGCGAATACGGGATTTTCAGATCGTCTGACAGGAAGACGCTGACGTTTGTCGACGGCCTGCTGGTGGCGACTCGCGGGCTGGGAGACGATATGATGGCGTCGGATTTGTCCGACACAAGAATGTTGCTGGAAAGTGGTATTTCCGGTGCGAACAAATCGATTCGTACACACAAGTGGCTGGGTGGCGAAAGCCAGGTCATCACTGTGACATATATATGCCAACTGGAAGATTTCGGAATCAGGTCGATCACTTCGATCCACAAACAATTCCGCCTGCGTAAGTACACAGAAACCTGCAAGGAGGGGACCGATGGGGGGGTAGAATTTACCAATACCTACTGGCAACACCCTAAAACCGGTGTCATTTGGAAATCTCGGCAGTGGGCCGGCCCTGTCACCGGATATATTGGAATCGAGGTATTGATCCCGCAAATTTAGGGCATTTTCATTTCGATCATTAGACTTTTTTGATGGCTGCCGCGTTGACTTACATGTTTCGGTGCGGATATATTGACAGGGAGTTTCTTTGCTATCGGAGTCTAACATGACCTTTTCAAAATTTTCATCGACCGTTTTGGCGGCTGCTGTTGTCGCCGGGTTGAGCGCATCGGCTGTTTTTGCCGGTCCGGTCTCAATCGCACCAATTGCCAAATCGACACAAAATACCTTGCCGCCTGGCCTTGAGGCCGCGCTTGGTCCGCAGGCTGCGGCTACACTGGCTGCCGTAGGTCTTCCTGCTGCGATTGCCGGCTTTGTCATCATCGGCACTTTGATTGTTATTACGCTTGATGACGGTACCATCATAACAACGACAACCACGAGCACATAAAGCACTTAGCGACAATGTGTTGGTAATTTGAAAGCGGGCCTTTTGGCCCGCTTTTTTGTGCCCGATCACTTGCACCAGTTATTGTCTTCATAACGTGCGACATCAACCTCAGCCAAATACAACCACGTCTGCACAACCATCAAAATCGGTTCAGCGTTGCCGGTGTTTTCAAGCCGGTTCTTTTCACCGCAAGACTGTCGTTCGACCCTTGGGGACCATAGGTTCATGCGGCGCGTCAAAATCGGTCCGCCCAATGAATTGGGCCACGATTATTGCGTGACCGCCAATGTTGCGGTCTCGACCTGCCATATATTCGGACACGGTCACAATTGCCTGATTGAGCATTTTCAGTCGTCGTCAGGATCGCCACCCGTATTTTGCAAATGCTGGTGGATCGCTTCGTCCAAGTCTTCGTAGTACGTAAGTTTTCCGTTTTCCAACACCGCCGCAGAATCACATAATTTTCTGACCATCTTAGTGGAATGCGACACCATGATAGCACCGCTTTCGCGCATACGGTCCTGAAACACGATTCTGGATTTTGTTTTGAAATTGGCGTCGCCGACTGCGGTGACTTCGTCGACAAGGTACGTGTCAAATCGAATTCCCATCGACAGGCCAAAAGCCAACCGCGATTTCATACCAGAAGAATAGCTGCGAAAGGGCAAATGGTAATGTTTTCCCAGCTCGGCAAAGTCGGCAACAAAATCCACCAGCGCAACCGTGTCGACCCCGTACACTCGGGCGATGAACCTGACGTTTTGCGCTCCGGTCAGGTCGCGGTGAAAGCTTCCGCCAAACCCAACGGGCCAGGAAATTGTACCCGTAGATACGACGCGTCCGGAATCTATATCCATCGTACCTGCAATCATGCTTAGCAATGTAGATTTTCCCGCGCCGTTCCTGCCCAAAAGCGCCACCGATACCCCCGTGGGAAATGTCGCGTTGATATTGTCAACAATGACCTTTCGCCTGCCTTTCAAAACAAAGGTTTTGCAAAGATTCTCCAGCCGAATCATTGGTCTTACCGCCTGTCCTTAACGCTGTAGGAGACCAGAACCAAAATTGACCAAAAAATGAAAATAAATAATGTTACCAAGCCAAAAATGGTTGCGCGTTTCGGGTATTGTGGAGTTTCGGCCAGCGTCGGCTCGACGTAGGCAGCCAGATACCGGCTTTGACGCTGGGCCTCTGCTCTTGCGCCATTCAGCGTGGCCAGCGCCGCCAAATAGGTTTGTTCCGCAAACTCGCGCTCAACGGTCAGGCCTTCGTATTCGCTGACAAGCGTTCCAAAAGCAGAATCGGTGCCGTCCTCTCCGACGCTGAATTTCTTTCTTTCTTCTGAAATTCTTGTTTCTATTACCGCAATTTTTCGCTGAGCCTGCTCAATGCGCGGATCGGTGGGCCGGGTTGTTTCGCGTAGCAAATCCAGCTCGATCAGCGCGGCGGCAAGCTGCTGTTGCAAAGTATTGATAAGCCCCATTTGCGCCTGAATATCGGCGTTGGGGTCAACGATCTGGGCGTCGTTGCGAAAACTTGTAATTTCTTGTCGTGTTTTTTTTAATCGCGCGACCGCCAACTCCAAATCCGCCTGAGCGTATCGCGTGGCATCCTGACGGGCAATCGCGCTGAGGCGATTGATCATTAGCGAACTTTCCTCAAAAATTGTCTGGGCAATTGTCCGGGCATCTTCTGGCGAAAAAGCCTGGATTCTGAGTTGTATAAGTCCGTTGCCGCCGTCGTAGAAAATATTGACCATACGGTTCCAGTAGTCGACTAATTCCTCGATCGATGCCTGCGCTTTGAGCGCAAAGACAGGATCATTGGCCGGTTTTGAATACATGCTGCGCAGATCCAGTCTGGCGTCGACCAACTCGACCAGTTTTTGGCTCTGAATGAACTCGTACAGGATATCCGTGTCGGACGTGGTGCCGCTGGACAATTTTGTAATGCCACCCAGAATATCCACCGCCGACCCGACGTCTTCTTTTTGCACAGAAAATCCTGTGGTCGACGCGTATTGATCCGCAGCGCGGTTTTCAAGATACCACCATGTCATTGCAGAAGGTAGCACAACCAAAATCAGGAAACTTAGAATCACGCCATAGTGCCGACGCTTCATGGTGGCAGATGGCGCGACCTCTTTGACTTCCGGCTCTTGGGCGCCGTCGACTAACATCTTCGTTGCGCTTTTTTTGCCCGAAGAACCGGATTTTCGCGACCGATTGCGTGTGCCTTTGCGCTGACCCGTTGCTGACTCTTTGATTTCCTGAGCGACTTCGCCTTTGGGTAAAGGCGCGTGATCAAGTGGATCGTCCAATTGTGTATCCTTTGCAATTGGGAACATAATTGATTGTTCCTAACTCTTCCTACATAAAGCCAATCATCAAATCTAGTTTATCGGACCCGATTTTTCAAATGCCAACAGCACAAGCGCAACCACTGCAGGCTCGCAGATTCAAAACACCGCGCACGATTTCGGCCCTGATACTTCGTGAAATGGAAACAACTTACGGCCGGTCACCGGGCGGCTATCTTTGGGCGGTTTTGGAACCTTTGGGCGCGATAACGCTGTTTACCGTGGTCATTGCGTTGGGTTTGAAACTTCGAAGCCCGTCGATCGGCAATAATTTCATGCTGTTTTACGCGACCGGATTTCTGCCTTTGGCATTCTGGGGTCAGACGGCAAACAAAACGGCCAAGGCACTAAAATTTTCGCGCCAGCTTTTGCGCTACCCCGGCGTGCGATATACTGACGCCATAATCGCGCGGTTTCTTCTCAATTTCTTGAACAATATTCTGGTCTATTATATTTTGTTTACCGGCATTCACATCGCTTTTTCTCTCGACACCCATTTAGACGTCGGCGCAATTCTGACCAGTTTTTTCATGGCTGCATTTCTTGGACTCGGCATTGGGTCAATCAACTGTTTTCTGTTCTCATATTTTCCGGTCTGGGATCAGTTTTGGACCATTTTGACCCGTCCTTTGTTCATATTGTCGACTGTGATCTACACTTTCGAGGAAATTCCATGGAGATATCAGGATGTTCTTTGGTATAATCCCATCGTCCATATCATTGGTCTGATGCGTCGGGGATTTTATCCGACTTACGACGCGCCCTATGTATCCGTATCCTATGTATTTGGAATATCGCTTGTCACGTTGGTGGCCGGATTGATTTTGCTCAAAAGATACCATCGCGAAATTCTTAACTTGTAGGCGCCATTTCGATTGTAAGCCAACGCGTCATCTGGCAAGTGGAATTTCATGAAAAAAACGCTCTATATTCACATTGGACATTTCAAAACCGGTACAACGGCTTTGCAGATTTTCTTTTCACAAAATCAGAAATACCTGAATTCTCTTGGAATAGAATTCGCGACCTCGCACGGCCATTTATCCAAGCATTCCGCGCTGGCCTTTTGCATTTACAAAGAGGCCGAAGTGAGCGCGTTGATGCATGGATATGGTGACCCCGAACCTCCGCTTGAAAAATGGGAGCATTTTCTGAACTATGTCAGGGGCAATTCACAGAAAACGACATTAATCAGTTCAGAAGAGTTTATCCGCGTTGGCGAATTTCCCAAAGCCGGCGAAATTCTTAAGAAAATTGTCGACCGAAACAGAGATGTCGAAATTAAAGCTGTCGTCTACCTGCGAAGCCCGCAAACACACCTGCGGTCCTGGTACAATCAATTGATCAAGATGCGGATAGAAACGCCTGATTTTTCTTCAGCACTGCATAGCACAATTGAATCGATTCACTATGATTACGATAAGGCGCTGCTACCCTGGATAAATGCGTTGGGGGCAGAAAATATTATCGTGCGTGAATATTTTGGCGCTGCAAAAGATAGCTTTTTCTTGATCAAAGACTTTATGTCCTGTCTGGGCGCTGAAGTCCCAAAATCGCTTTTGGGGGCCGTTGGCGACCCCAATCCGCGCATGGACGACCGTGTCATAGAAATTATTCGAATGATGCAAAATACCGGAATTGCAAGGAAGTCAGTCGAAGCTATTAAAAGGCGGGTGGCGGCCTATATCGAGTGCCAAGACAATCTGGTTTCCGACGATCCCGTCGATACCGAACTGGTTCAACGCCAAAGCCTGTCCGGGTTAAAGAACCTCGCACGGTTGCCGCGTTGCAATATTGATATTGATCGTTTTCGTGCAGAAATTTCTGATCCTCAATCGCCGGAAACCAGAGAGCTTAATCTTGCGTTGGGTTTTGCATTCAGCGAGATCATTTCACTGCGCCAGAGATTGAACAGGCTGGAAGCTATTGAAGTCGAGGAACGGTTGGTGTCTCTGGAACAAATACTGAAGAGCCCCGGCGGCGAACAATGAAAATTCTGTATTACAATTGGGTCGACTATCTTGATGGCGAAGGCCGCGGCGGCGGCGTCACCGTTTATCAGGCCAATTTGCTGAATGAGCTTGCAAAAAATCCAGCCAATGATCTGAATTTTTTGTGTTCGGGCATTTCGTACGATTTATTTTCAAAAACGCCCCGGTGGGAAAAAACGCGACACGGTGGGCGCACAGCAAAGGTGCGTCGGTACGATTTGATCAATTCAGGCGTTTTATCGCCCGCGCATCACTGTTTTGGCGATAAATCCCAGTTCGAACACGAAAAAACGCGTGACGTCTTTTTTGATTTTGTCAAGAAAACAGGGCCTTATGACGTTATTCATTTCAATAATCTCGAAGGTATTCCGGCGTCTGTCCTAAGTCTGAAATCACTTTGGCCCGAAACCAAACTGATTTTTTCCCTGCACAATTACTATCCTGTTTGTCCCCAGGTTAATCTTTGGCACAAGGAAAAGGAAAATTGTCTCGACTTCCGAAATGGTATCAAATGCAACAACTGCCTGCCAAATGTACCGGATTCCAAGGCCATATTGTTGGCCAATTCCGTTTCTTTCAATCTAAAGAAAATTCGCATTCGGCCCGGTAGTTTTCTGTTTGACAAGGGTTTTCTGACCAGCCTTCGCGTCGCCAAAAGGCTGCTGCGGGCACAAAAAAAGTTGTTCGGAAAGCGTGAAAAGACCGCCAGCCCTTCGCGGCCTAAACTGTTGAAGACTCTGTCGCCCAACAAATCACTGACATCGCGTCGGCAGATCATTGTCGATCTGATCAACAACAATTGCGACGCTGTTCTCGCAGTGTCGAACCGCGTTGGTGAAGTGGCCGCAAAATTCGGGATAGCGAAATCTTTGATCCGCACCAGTTATATTGGCACGCAACACGCCGCGAAATTCGACAGCACAACGCCAAACAAGACCATAGTCAAAAGCGACGGCACGCTGACTTTGGGCTATTTGGGCTATATGCGAAGAGACAAGGGCTTTTTCTTTTTGCTCGACGCCCTGGAAAAGTTTCCGGCGTCCAAAGCCGCAAAAATTAATCTTGTGTTTTGCGCGCGCCGCATCGACAGCGAGACAATGACGCGCATCACGGCGCTGGGCGAACGTTTTGGCGCAGTGTTGCACGCGGACGGTTATGCGCAGAATCAATTGGACGAACTGCTTTGCGACGTCGACGTTGGACTGGTGCCCGTGTTGTGGGAAGACAATCTTCCGCAAGTTGCCATCGAAATGCACGCGCGTCACATTCCGTTGCTGACCAGCGATCTTGGTGGTGCGCAAGAGTTGGGAAATTGCGGGGATATGGTGTTCAAGGCTGGCAGCGTCCGTAGTTTTCACGCCAAGCTCAACAATATATTGGCCGGCAAAATAACGTCGGAAGCCTACTGGAAAGACGCCATGGCTCCGGTATCTATGGATGACCACGTCGTTGACCTGATGGCGCATTATTCAGCGGGCGCTAGACAGGACGACAACAAGATTGAAAAAACGCGCAATTCCTTGGCCAATGTTTAAGTTTATCGCGTGATTTTGGAAAGTTAAGGCATGGTTAAAAGACTTGTTTTTCACTTGGGCGATCACAAAACCGGCAGCACGTCGATCCAGTACACTTTAGCACGAGGTGATTGGAAAAGTGACCGGCTTTCGCTGTTTTATCCGGCCAGAATTAATCACAACAAGCTCGGTAAGGCCTTAACGATGAAAAGCCGGGCCAAAAAAATTGGCCTGCACTTCGGCGAAGTTCGGAAACTTCTGGATAATTCAAACGCCGACATGGCGGTCATTTCCGCAGAAACGTTCGAATTGGCCGATCCGGAATTACTGTACGAAACGATTGGCAGGTATTTTCCCGATCACGCGAAAGATGCCCGTCTGATCAGTTATGTCCGACCACACGCGGATCGCGTGTTATCTTCCTACGCGCAGATGATTAAGGTTGGTAAAACATCTTTGTCGCTGGATGGATTTCACAAAAAAACCAAGCAGAAACGGAATTTTATCTACCATCCGCGCATCAAAAAAATGAAGTCTCTCTTTGGCGACAGGTTCGAAGTACGCCCCATGACCCGCGATACGCTGGTTGACGGCGACGTGGTCAAAGATTTTTTTAATTTTGTTTTCGACGGCTCAGATTTTGCATTGACCGCACAACCCTTAAGTAATGAATCGTCATCGCTCGAAGATTTATCCATGATTCGAGAATTGTATTTGCGTTTGAACGCAAACCCCGAACTAAAGAATGCGGTTCCGATGGTCGGCGGAAGTTTTGGTCGTATATTGGCTTCGCAATTGGATCGAACAGGAACCAAATTGCGTCTACATCAATCGCTGGTGCAGGAAATCGTTGAATCATATCGTGCCGACGCAGAACTTATGGACAAGGATTTCTTTGAAAATTCGCCGCTGTCGGACGCATTGTTGGCTGTGGAAAGCAAGGCGGTTGGCAAAGCACAATCGATCAAACTTAAAGACAATTTTTCACCCGACACGGTGCGGCTCGTCAAGGCGTGGATCAATCTGGTCGAGCAAATGCTTGGCTACAATCCAAAGGCCTGGCCTAAACATTTTCGCGCTCTGCGCGAAGCAGATTTATTTGACACCAAAACACAGCGGCCAAAGAATAAACGCAGCGCGAAAGGCGGAAAAAAGTCCAAGTTCAAAAATCGCGCGCGATCCAAAAGTGAAACTTAGGACCGGTCAAATCCCGAGGACACCGACGCCGGTAATTGTGTCATGGTAAAAAATATCGTTGTTCACCTGGGCGACCACAAAACCGGCAGTACATCGATCCAAAATGCATTGGCAAACGGACTGTGGGTAAGCCCAAGTGTTTCAATTTGCTATCCGGCCGCTATAAACCACAATCATATTGCCAAAACGATGCTCAGAGCCAAGCATCGCGCACCGCGTAAAGCGCGGCTTGAAAAACTGGCGGCGCGGTTGCAAGAATCTGATGCCGATATTGGTGTCATTTCGGCCGAGGAATTTGAACGGGTGCTGCCGCGGAATTTTCGTCAGTATTTTTCTGAGTTTTTCCCCGAACATATTAAAAATCTGCGCTTGATCGTTTACGTTCGCCCGCACGCGGAACGATTGCTTTCATCTTATTCCGAAAGGACAAAACAAGGCCTGTTTACTGGCTCGCTGTCACAGTTTCACGACGCAACAAATAGAAATGACACGTTCCGCTATGTCCAGCGACTGCAATCATGGCGTGAAAATTTCGGCGATCGCCTGACTGTCAGACCGATGATAGATACAGTCTTGCAAGATCAGGACGTGGTGAAAGACTTTTTCGCTTACCTGTTGCAGGGCCATGATTTCAGTCTCTTGCGCAGCCCGCAAAAAAATGTGTCGCTTTCCCGGAATGATTTGGAGATGCTGCAAATATTCCACGGTGTATACGAAGGGCCCGCTACGGCTGACTCGACGCGGGCCGTGATCGGGCGGCATTTTGCAAGAATATTGGCCAGACATCAGGCGGTAAACGCGCAGCCAGTTACGCTTGGTCCAAAGTTGGCGGAGAAAATTCGCACAGCTTACATGCCCGACGCCAAGTCGCTGGATGACGCATTTTTCGTTGGTTCCCCTATGCAAAAGGCGCTTTTGTCAACGTTACAGCCAAAGGTTAATGAAACAAGCCAGGCGCCACACAAAAGCTGTTTATCACCGGCAGAGCGGCGTATAATCAATGCTTGGTCGCAATTGGTAGCCCGCATAGCTTATCGGGCCCCGCATGTCTGGTCTCAACACCTAAACGCCGCTAGAGTTCAGGACGACAAGGTTAAGTGAATTGGTAAAATCTATTGTATTTCACCTTGGCGGCCACAAAACCGGCAGCACGTCGATTCAACAGGTTTTGGCGTCGCGCTCATGGCAAAGTCGGGAAAAGTCTGTTTTTTTTCCTAAAATTGCACCGGCGTCAGGCCACCACAATCACATCGCCCGCACGCTCATTCAAAAACGCTTTGCAAAATACAAAACTGAACGATTCAAGGAACTATCCAAAAAACTAAACCGCTCTCGCGCCAACATTGCCGTCTTGTCCGCGGAACATTTTGACCGTGTTGACCCGGAAGTATTGCGCGCAACGCTGGATCAACACCTTGCGAAATACATCGGCACATCCCGATATATCGCCTACATCCGCCCGCACGCCGAAAGGATTGTATCCTCTTACGCCGAGCGAATTAAGCAGGGTCTGTTTTTGGGCACAATCGACGAGTTTCACGAAGAAACCAAGGCCGATGGCGCGTTCATGCAAGCCGAACGGTATTTCGGGTGGAAAACTGTGTTTGGAACACAATTTGAGCTCCGACCGATGAAGAGGGAGCTTTTGTTTCGTCAGGATGTCGTTTGTGATTTTTTTAGATTTGTTTTTCAAAGTGATAACTTTCAAATAACCGGGGAGTCCCCCCGCAACGAATCGCTGTCGTTAGAAGATCTTGCGATATTAAATGAGATGCAGAAAACGCTTGCGCCGTCTGTGCGTTGGAGCAGGTCGCGTCAGGAATCTGTTCGTGCCATCGGCTGGCGTCTCGCGCGGATGCTTGCTTTTGAACGGTCAACGAAGACAACCAAACCTCGACTGCACAAAAAACTTCTCACAGACGTTGTCGAAACCTATCGACAGGATGCCGCGCGTCTTGATCAGGAATTCTTTAACGGCACGCCCATGACGGATTCGTTAACGGATGCAGTTAATCATGCGGTTGAGCAGCCCCAGTCGATCGATCTGAGCCATCATTTTTCACCTGATAATGTTCGTTTCCACCGCGCATGGATATCTCTGATGACCGAAATATACCAAGCCAATCCAAAAGGCTGGTTAGAACATTTTCAGGAAAATCCGCTTCGTACCAATACTGATGCGAACACAAATCAAGATTGAATTAAGCCAAGGCATTGGAACGGTGCGTATATGGTCACCCAGCGCCAAGAACTGCACGAACGATGGCATTTTGTGTCCACGGCACTGAGACATCAGCGTCAAAAATGACATTATTGCGGTCACGCAGCATTTCACGGTAGGCGTAATATTTGGTTTTGTATTTAGATTTATGGCGCTTGGACGTTTCATTTTTTACGCGCGCTGCAAAATTACTGTTCAGCCGAAAGTGGCACATCAACATATCTTTTTGCGCCACATTCGCGCCACTTATTGTGCTGTTACGGCCTGACAAGCGAATCCAGGGTTTGTATTTAATAAATCCAAAACTACGCGCGGACCTCGCGAATAGGCGCCCCAGAAGTCTGGTTGACGTCGGGGTGGTAATATCGCCGTAATCAGCGCCTGCAGTGAGCTGCGCGTCCGCGCTAGCGTCGGCAATACCGTCTGTAAAACTGGAAACGTCGAAAGGCGACTGAGCTGAAAAATCAGCCGTGTCCAGTTTTCCCTGTGGATACATATCCACACGATGCAGCCCAATTGCGTCAATTTCAGCGTATGCCGGAGATTCAATCAGGTCGGCCAACGCGATTTTTCCCCTTTCTTGATACACAGCAAATTCGTCAGCATCCGCCAATAACGTCCATTTTCCTAAACGCAAATTTGCCAAAACAGTTTGCTGCCAAGCAGTTCCCGACGCGGCTTGTCCCCATGCTGTGTCTGCGGAAAACACGGCGCAATCGCTTTGGTCCAAAAGAAATTCTCGTGATCCATCGATCGAGCAATTGTCGACAAAAATGAAACTCAGAACACCCAATCCGCGATAGTGTTCCAGGAACCCAGGTAACAGATAGATTTCGTCCTTACACACGCAGACCACTGACAGCGGTTCACCGTTCACGCGTGCCAGTTGCTGTTCGCTGCTAAGTAATTCCAGTTGATTTGAATTGTACCCCAGCCTGAGTTGCTGAAACGTCGGCCACAATTTTTTGGGCTGTAAATTGCTGGACTCTAATGCTGCGTGGGTAGGCGACTGTTTAGATAGATGGTCGAGATGCACCATCTTACACGGCGAAGCGGCGCTTGGCAGAAAACTGTTTTCCCACAGCATGACCGGTTTGGCATCGCCAAACAAACGTCTGCAAATAGCCGTCATGTAATCTTCGTTGGATACCTGTATACCCTCAGTCGCCAATAGATCACCAATCAGCTTGTCCTCCATAAACGAGTTGGAAATCAACCGGCGCCCCACGTCGGATTTTCGCGCCTTCATAATAGCGCCCATCGCACGCCGACTAAGTGCATACGCGCTACCACCGTCTGCATATCGGGCAGGTTCGGGCGATTTGTCCAATTGCCGCTGACCACGCTGAGTAGACGATTTCGACTGGTGCCAACATCTGTCCATGGATCCAAGCGGCCCGGACACGACGCGCCCGTAATAATCAAACTTGCGATAGCTTTGGCTAAAAAAATATTCCTCAACGTTCAAAAAACAATCGTCGTCGATTTTGAGCATATGTGCGTAATCTGTGTTGCGATATACCCATTCGACAGTCTTCATCGTCTTTTGCGGCAAACCCTCGTAGTCATCAGGTGCATCTAGATAAACGATGTCATCCTTGTGGTAACCTTTTCCGTCACCAACAATAATAACATACGGTATCCCCAGCTTTTTCAGATCTTTTAGCCACGTTTTGCGCAATGTCTTAATGCGTGAGTCCAGGTAAGCGCGACATGAAAAAACGGTCACTATCGTGTTGAATATGGTTGGTGTCCTTTGATCGGAACTCTTAGTCCCAATTTTTGCAGCGCTCTGCCGGGCAGGAAACAGCGCCAACACGGATTTTGCGATCGGGCTGTCATCGGCCGCCAGTGCGTCCAACGAATTATGTGCAGCCTGCGAAGACTGAAGTGCTTCAAGGTCTTCAGGTGAAAGCGCAGAATTGAACGCTGAAATCCCGCGCAGGATTTCTTCTCCCAGACTATCCAGACCTGCACGAATTGCTGCGCTCAGCAAATCTATGGCCATGCCGATCCCGATAAAGCCGCTTCTAGAATCCGACAAGCGGCGGAGCTTCGGCTCTAACGCGATCCATTTGCTTAGCTGGGTTTCTTCGTCGGTTTTCTCGATGTCACGCATTAGTCTGAAAATCTCGCGCGCCGACGATAGCTGCAGCCCGTAATAGGGTGATTTGTCGACACGATCGTTTAGATCGTAAATGGCCTGACGGACGTAATGCGCCGTTTGGGCGTCGGTTTCTACCTGGCCGGGAAAGGCCAACTTTCGCATCGAGTCCAATCCTGAAACCGGTTTCATACGTGCAAGCGCGATATCAGTGCTTGGAATATTTGTCTGCGAAATATGCGAAAGTTCCAGCTCTTGACGAAATCTTACCGAGTCAATTGAGTCGAATTGGTCAAAAAAATCGAGCGCACTTTCTGGTTCACCTTCGCCATTTTCGACGTAAGCACGAATTTGCCGGAATGCCTTCGCACCCGTCGCAAGATCTCCGATCATTTTTAGCGCGCCGAATTCAACCTCGCTTGCCATCAAGGCCCAGAATCTTGGTGTCAATCCGTGGCACGTCAGCACATAACGGACAATCTGCACGGACATTTTGTTGCTGAAACGATCTTTCGCGCGCAGCAACTGCAACGCCACCTGAAGCATTGTTTCTGTGGACGCTTGCCAATAAGCTTCGGAAATCCTGACGCCGAAATCAAGGCAAAGCGAAACCAACGACTCTATGTTGGTGATGTTTTCCAGTCTGTCCTTCTCAAGAATATGCGAAATTACCCAATTCAAAACCGAAGAAGGTATGGCACGAGAATCATTTGCGCGCAGCGCACCTAAATTTTCCTGCAGGGACTCAAAATCGGAATTCATACAATTGAAAGGCAATTTAGGCATCAGGCGCGCCGGAATGACCGTGTTGTCAAACTGATGAAGCCCGTGGCGCGCAGCTATTTCAAACAAGGTTTCAAAATTACCCTTATCGCAAAATTGTTCGGTCAACCGCAGCATCAAATACTGCCGCGCAAGGGTTGAAATACCTGGATCCGACCCATGTTTTTCGATCTGGTCGACAAGATCACTGTCCGCCAAATTGATCAAATCTGAATAGATTTTTCTGGCAGTCGCGGAAGCAATAAGCCGCGGATCGTCGGTGATTGGCGCATCCGGTTCTTCAGATAGAAAGCCATCGATTTCGGTTTGATCATCGCCAAACAAAAATTCCTGAACGCCATAAATCGCCGCTGTTCTGAAAATATAATCTCTCGCGCCCTGCGAAAGCAGTGGCAGAAGATTGCCAAATTTCACGTGTTCAACGGCCAATAGTGCCGGAACCGTGCTTAGTTTGGGGGTGTTTTTTTCGGCCAGGGTTTCGATCGTTTCAATAATCATTTCCCGGGAAATCTGCAAAACTTCGCCGCATATCCTGTCATTACCGAACGCCTGCAGCGTCACCGCCTTCGCGCCACCGCCTATCGTCCAAATCCATCCTGGCAAAGCACAACGAAACCCGATCCACGGTGTTTTCAAATTGTGTACATGGGCGACCTCGGGCTTTGACACCAGCAGCAAGTCCAGTTGCCCGCTGTGCCCTTCAAGTGTCAGTCTGGGCTGCTGAGTGGTGGTTGTACGGTCAATTGCCCACCCTTCGACGACGAAGTTACTTGAATATTGGATCAGCCCTGTGCCGTCGGTCCTTTTGTTTGCGCTCCCCTTCATTGATACCGTTTCCGCTGATACGGCACCCCGAAAGTTCGCGAAATGGATATCATTGATATCTTTGTATTTCCCCGCAAAATCAAATATCGCATGGTTGTTAAGCCGCACAGAAATCCGATCGCCGTCGTAGGTTATCGAAATTTGATTTTCGGTGGCTTCAAAATTGACTTTTTTCGATACTTCGCCGCTCCACAAGCCTTCAGCACGCGAATTGACGACCGCCAACCCAATTTTTGACCTCATCGACAGGTGGAATAAAATATCTTTACGATTCTCTCTGAAAAAGGAAATATTGCCGACTTCGTGGTCTGAAAAATCGAGGCAATAGTTAAATTCGGCCCCGCCTATGGTCCGGAAGTTTAACATGCTGGCTCCGATAAATATTGTTGTGACGGCACAAAAAGTTACAAAAAATCGTGTCTTTGATCAATCGGCTTTCAACAAAGTTACCCTACATATTCAACCGCGCCAAGCGAGATCAGGCCTCCATCCCCAGCAATTTTTTGACCCGCGGGCCTATATAGGGGTCGACTGCAAGAACATCACCCATGTCGAATCCGGCCGCCGTTGATCTGACTTCGTTCAAAAATACCGCTTTGGCTTCCTCAGAGGCAAAAACCGAAAAATTGATCTTTTCCCACACCATACGCGCAAATAGCTTTGGCTTCCATATCGGCTGTAAATCTTCGTTCCGCACGACACTGTTGACCGCGTTCAAAACCTGCTTCAACTCATCAATTTCAACCGCGGCCTGCCAATATTTTCGATCTTGGGTTCGATTTGAAACGATGGCGTCAGGGAAAGCAAAATAATATCCTGTCCCGGCATAAAGCGCCGCACCTATCGTGACCGGCCAACCCGCAAATGAATCGTCTGAAAACTCCAATGCGTTGCGCGTCAGAAAATCCCTGTTGAATATTTTTGCAGATGGATGGGCGTGCAGGCGAAAGGCGTCTAGGTGCTCAAATTTGAACACGCCCCCGTGTGACGATTTGGATTCGATTCCGCGCCGGTCATGGAAACCGTTGTGGACGGCTCCCTGCGGGCCGCCTGCCCTGAATTGGGAAAACCCGAACGGCGACGCCGTTCGCGTTAATGCCTCAAACCATCGGGACAGGCTTCCGGGCATCAATTCGTCCCCCGCGTCCAGGAAAACAACGAATTGACCCTTGGCTAATCTAAGGCCGCAATTTCTGGCGCGCGCTGCACCACGAGACTCGCTGGAAACGACTTTTGCGTGGCCAAAATCGCATAGCAGGTTCTGAATGTCCTTGCGGGTATTGGCGTCCAGACTGTCACCTACAATCAAAACCTCATAATCCTTTAGGGACTGCGCCTGCAACGACTTCAGACTGACACCAAGCGGTTCCAGATCACCGTTCGTGGGAATAATGACCGACACAGGCAGAACACCGTCGATCATCGATTCCCAGCTTGCCAGAATACCGCGATCGCCGGCGCGCTCAAAACGGAGTCTATGTTCACGAAAATAGGACTGCGCCGTTTTTACCAACCGTTTTCTGCGCGCAATATCGACGACCGTTTTGCTGCGTTCAAATATCAACCGCGTTGCAGCACGCTGAAATCCGTCGGATTTCCCTGTCTTTCCAGAGTCAGAGATAATTTTTTTCATCGTGTCCAGTACCGCAAACTGCTCAAACACCCTGTCTGAATCTTGGTGGGTTATCTGACCGGCGCGATCTTGAGTGTGCCAGTAAAAAGGTTTGGGCACATGAACAAGCTGGCTTGTTTTCAATGCGCAACGGTAGAAAAACGCGTGGTCCTCAAAATAGGTTCCTTCGTCAAAAAGGACGCCGTCCAGCAAACTACGTTTGTAAAGCTTGTTCCACGCACTGGGAAAGTGTCTGATCACGTCGCGCCAGTCGTTCAGCGAATAACTGGTCGCGCCCCAACGATCCTCCAGACCGGCCGCGCCATGTATGGCCGAATGCGTGCCCTTTAAAACACCATTTCTTGAATATTGAATCGCGCAGGAAACCCAGTCGGCATCAAACCTGCGCAGCGCGCCAAGCAACGTATCCAAAAAGTCTGGCGCCACACGGTCATCGCTGTCCACAAATGCAATGTGGTTGCCTTTCGCATGTTTCAGCCCGAAGTTTCGCGCCGACGACAGGCCGCCGTTTTCTTTGGACAAAATCGTGAAACGTGGGTCCGATCCCAGGACACGACGGGCCTCTTTTATGCTGCCATCCGTTGAACCGTCATCGATGATCAGGGCCTCAAAATCGGTGAACGTCTGATCTTTTATCGAGTCGATACAAGCGGCAACATGGTCCTCGACGTCGTAAACAGGAACGATAATGGAAATTTCTGGTTGTTTTGTCTCCGGCATAATTTGGCACGACCCACCCGGTGATTTATGTCCTGCCAAAGCATGTTGCTTTGGTGAACGCTGCGCCTATAAATAGGAGTAATTCGCGACAGGTCAACGTTTTGATGTCGAACGCTAAAAACAGGAAGTCGCAGTGGCACCTCAAAATATCAACCGCCCCGAAAGCTATGTCTTTATCATCACTTACGGGCGTTCGGGTTCAACTGTTTTACAGAACCTTTTGAACAGTCTTGACGGATATCTGATCCGCGGAGAAAACGACAACACTGCCTACCATCTGGCGCGGGCATGGATTACCGTAAAAAATTCAAAAGAAATGTCTAAACGTCGTGAATTGGGGCGGCCAACTGACCCCAAGGACCCGTGGTTTGGCAGCGAACTCGCCCTACCCAAAGAGTTGGGCCAAAGTCTGGCCGACACCTTGGTGGACACCATGTTAAAGCCGCAGCCCGACACGCGGGTGTCGGGGTTCAAAGAGATACGATATCACCGTGATCCTGAATATTTCGAGGGTTATCTGAATTTTCTCGCCAATTTCTTCCCGAACGCGAAACTGGTTTTCAACACGCGAAACTTGGAAGACGTGGTCAAGTCCGGCTGGTGGGCGACCGTCGATAAAAAAACCGCGATGGTTAATCTGTCATCCGCGAACAAGTTATACCGTGACTATACGCAAAAATATGCGAAACGATGTTACAGCCTGCGCTACGAGGATTACGTGCAGGAACCATTGACGTTACGTGGGTTTTTTGAGTTTCTGGGCGAACCGTTTGATATCGATCACGTCAAAAGTATTATCAATGTCCGGCTTAATCATCTTAAAAAGTAACCGTTTGGGGCGGTCCTATGCCTGTCGTTTCAAAGCGTGTTTTTCCCGGATCGAGTCGGGTGAATAATAGTCGCTAAGCAAGTCATAATCCGGTTGGTAAAATTCGATCAAATGATCAAGTGCCTTGTCTGAAATGTCTTCCAGCCCCAGTTTTGGCCCGCCTGTTTGATAGTGGCCCATGGTCAGCTTCCGACCTGTTCTTTTCGACAATTCCTGAACCAGCTCGGGGATTTCTTTGATCGTGGACACATGATCGAAAATACCCAAATCCTCACCTAGCCGTTGGCGCTGGGTCTCAAAATGGATCATCGAGCTTTTGGCGTCGGTGATCTGCGCGCGAATATTCAGGGCGAACGCGTTGATATCCTGCGCAATTGCGCTCGATTCACTCGGCGGCGCGATCACGTCGATTTCCTGATGATAAAGCACACGGTTGCGAAACCCGGAGATGAACCGTTCAACCGGATCGCGCACCACGACGAACTTGAAATAGTCGGCGTACCGATCCAAATTCAGCTCTGCACTCCCTGCCTTAAAATAAGAATGAATGTTACCGCTTTCATGCGATGTGCCGTTGATGATTTCATAAAGAAGATAGCTGATCGACGTGCAGGCGACCTTGGGCATTGGGAAAAATGCCAGTTTGTGATTATTGGCGGTGCGCACTGTGTAGGCCTGCACGCCGGCGCGACGTGCAGCCCGCAGCGGCAGCCGTTTCAATTTGCCGTTTTTGTGGCGCTTGACCAGAAACTTGTAAATCTTGCGTGCGGCGGGTTTATCACCACTTTCATACAGACCATCCGCCTTAAGCAGCCTTTCTTTGGCTTTTCCATCTTTTGTGGATCCACCCTGTGCCGTCGCTTTTGGCTGGTAACTGTGTGGCGTTTTCAAAACCGCGTCAAGCGACGCCTCGTCTGGTGAATCTCCCAAAAATTCAAACAGCGAAGTCAGCCGCTTGGACCGTGCAACGACATCTTTGTAGTCTATCAGAAACGTGTCTGCCGGATGGCTCTGGCTGTATGTTTCCAAAAAACCCATGAACGCGCCAAGCTGTCTGATAACTGTGTTTTGATCGTGCTGCTTCCACCATCCGCTTTGCGCCACGTCCCCTGGATCGCGGGTCAGGAAAATCAACCGACACGACGACAGACTCGCACGCAAAAAATCAAGGTAATCACTTAACGCCTGACCGCTGGTATCGTCGGTGAACTGTGAATAATAACGGATTTCCTTGAAACCCACACAGGTTATGCTGCCCTTTTTGGTACCCGACAGCAAGATTTCGTCTATCTGAAATCCCAGATTAGTCCTGAACTTATCCGGATCGATCTGACCGCTGCCGTACCACGCGTGAGTGGGTTTGCTTGACTTGGCGCCGCGATGTTTTTTGGCGTCAGAAACCGCACGGTGCGCCATGTGCAGGTGATAGGCAAAATTGCCGTTTTCACCTTTTATGGCCCAACCGTCGATGGCGTTCAAAATGCCCTGAAGAAGAGTCGAACCCGTACGGCCACAAGTCACAATCAGCGTATGTTTCATTTTGCCTGTTCCAGAACGGTAAATATTTTGGGCTTTAAGGCCAAAGTCATCAATAGACCAGTGCACAAAATTATAGAAGCGCCCTGTGTGGTGAGAATACGTGGTTTATCCGACGGGAATTTCGCAAGGCTTGCACTTACCACACCGCCAAAGTAGGTCGTTTGGGCCACGAAAAGCGCAATCCGGTCGGAGACTTTCATGCCAATTATTCTAGCCGAACATAAGTTGGCCTATTTCCCGGTCCCAAAAATCGCCTGCACATCGTTCAAACATGTATTTTATGAGATCGAGCATGGTGAGCCTTTTGATAGAGAATTCGAAACCAACAAGCGCAAGGGAATTCACGCAACTTACCCGGCTATGCATTTTGACAGAATTGACCTCGCAGAAATTCAGGAATTTGACCGCTTTGCAATTGTGCGCGATCCGGTCAAAAGGCTTTTGTCATGCTATGCCAATCGAGTCGTCCACCACAAAGAATTGTCGGCGCATCGAATGATGCCAAATAACAAGGAATTTGGACTAAAGCCGAATCCCAGCCTCGATGAATTCATCGACAATCTAACTTTGTACCGCAAAGTGTCCTACAATGTACGTCACCATACCAAACCCATTTGTATCTTTCTGGGCGACGAACCAGCCTATTTTTCCAAAATTTTTCCGATTGAGAAAACGCAGGATTTTTTCGACCACATTAAGTCCCTTGTGCGATCGAACACCCTTGAGCTGGGCCGATATCAAACAGCGGGGCCAAAATTGAAGGTCGAAGACCTAACATCAACACAAATAAAAAATATCAAAAATCAATACGCAAAAGATTATGATATTTTTGGAACGTATTTCTGAACCACCAAATTCCGCGGGACCGCTAGATCTGATCGGGCGATTCGTCCGACAACAGAACTATTTCGCGCAGCAATGTTTCTGTGTTCTCTGGTGTTAAATAGCTGAACATCCAGTCGCGCATTTGTTCCTGAACACCCTGTGTGTCCGGAGCCGGGGCCGTCCGCGCAATCGTTTCCAAAGGTTTTTGCCCCTGCAATGCTTTGCTGTTGAACCAATCCACCGTGTCGCGTGCGTTGTAGCGGATCACCGATTGCATCCACGGATCCGAAAGTTTCAGCTTTGGCAATAATTTTAACGGCTCAGACGCTTTAAGTCGTTTCAGCAGGTCGCGCCGACTTTGCAGGACTGCTTTATCATCGGATTTACCGTACCGATCAAAGGTCTCGTTAAGCGTCATCAACCAGACTGTCGCAGCCGCCGACAAGCTTTGGTTTTTTACAAAAGACTTGTCCGCGACACGAATTTCGGATTCCTCGATTTTCGAAATAACATCAAAAAAATCTTCAATGACATCGCCTCCTGCAAGGTTGGCGCGGTCGAAATTGCGTACTGTGACTTTCTCCTGACCCAGCAAATTTACGTAGCGGGAGATTCTTTTCTGACTGGGGTACTTGAACGTCTGCGGCGTTTTTAAGTCTGCAAATCTGGCGCCACCCCGAATAACCTGATTGACGACGGAAAGGTAGAGATCGACGGGATCACGAACATAGGAAATTATCCTAATGTCGCTGAATGTCTGTCCCAGTCGTTTAATAAACACGGGTAATTTATTGATATCCGAAAAGTGTTCGCTGGAAATGATTGCCGCCCGTGGTTTTTCCTTTTGAACACGGCTTTCAAATTCAAACCAGGATTTCTCGCTCCATTTCTTCATTTCTGCAATTGACGAAAAATGCGCACGCATGGCCGGGTTCAGTTTCGTGTTTTTACCTATGAACCAACTCGATAATGCACGCGCCTTCAGTTTCGAACCCCGGTAGGTAAGATATCCTTGATCTGCCAGTTGTTCACTGTTTTTTGACAGAGAGCCCTGAATTGCCGAGCTCCCGGTTTTGGGGGGCCCGATATGGACGATGACATGCATTTTCTAGGCTCCTGAAGTGTTTGTGCTTGTAAGTCTATTCGTTGTTAGAATGAGTGCGACGCGTCGCAATGCCATTTGCCGGCCCCAAAACACCGCTTTTGCCGACTGTTACAAGTTCCGTGACAACAGCAGAAATTGCTTCTGGTGTCAAATAACCCAACATCCAGTCCCGCATTTGTTTTTGAATTTCTTCCGGGCTTGGAAAAGTTGCATCCAGTACCGGAGCGACTAATTTAACCTGATCCTGCAAAAAGCCTTCGTTGAACCAGTCAATCGTATCGCGCGCATTGTGACGAATAATTTCTGGCGGAATTTGGTCTGGAAATTCGAATTTGGGAAGAGCCGCAATTGAATCAGACCGCAAGAGGTGATTTATCACTAGGCGGCGCCGTTGCAAAATTTCCTGGTCATCGGTTTCACTGAACCGTTCAAAAGTTTCGTTTATTGTCATCAGCCAAACTGACGCCGCTGCGCTCAAGCTGGGGTTTTTGAAAGCATCATTACGCGAAAAAGAAATTTTTCCGCCAACCAACGTTGAAACTATGTGAAAAAAGTCATCAACGACATCTCCATCGATCAGGTTGGAACGATCAAAATTACGGACGATGATATTTTCTTTCCCAAGCAGACTGATATATCTCTGCAGTCGTTTCGGTTTGGAGTACGCGTAGGTCCATGGGGTTTTCAGATCTTCAAATCGTGTGCCTCCCCGAATATTTTGGTTGATTGACGACAGGAACAGATCAACGGGGTCGCGCACATAATAGATGATTTTTACGTCATCAAAATTTTTTTCCAACCGATTAATAAGCTGTTTTGGTTGACTAAAAGAAGAAAACCGTTCGCTGGAAATTATCGTAGTCTGGGGTTTTTCGGATTGTACCTGTTTTTCCAATTCGTGCCAGAACTGACTGCTAATTTCTTTCAAAGCGCCGATCGTACCAAAAATTTCCCGCAGACCGAAGCCCCATTTGCGGTTGTTGCCGAAAAATATTCCTGGCAGAACCCTTGCACTGCCCTGAGTGTGAACCGGATAATAAATATTCTGATTTCTCAATTCCTGAGCGCTATTTTTCAAAGCCGACTGGATAGACGTAGATCCGGTCTTATGTGGTCCGATATGAACGATGATTCTCATTGCGGTTCCCCACTTGTTTTCCCTAACACAATGCGAAGAAGCTTTTCATGAGACAATTCCGTTTGCTGCATCAATCCGTGCCTCACGGCCACCCGGAGATAGGCATAGTATCGGGCGCGATCAGCGCCGTAGCGCCGGCCGTTCCAAACCCATTTTGGCAGCAATATCAGCAAAGCGGGCCAAAACAATATACCCGCTGCCAGACGGTACATCATCAGGCCGTTGCGGTAGTTATAATAGACCTTCCACAGCGGGCTGTAGGTACGGCTGGTGCCGTTGAAAGTGGAACAATCGTGCTCAAACCTCACGTCAGGCGCAAACGCGATTGTGCCACCCCGCCTACGCAGGCCCAGCGTATAAATAACGTCGTCGCCGTACAGAAACAGACGGCCATCGGGCGCTCCGGCCAAATCCATAGCGCGACGTGACACGAACAGGCCGACGAAAGACGCCGCATCGATTTGCTGATCAACCCCGTCGTAGGCGGTATCCGCCAAATGAAACCCCATCCGGCCACCACCAAAAAGCGTACGGACAAATGCACGCGCATTCCAGAACGGATTGACCGACGGGCGGTTCATCTCGCAAATCTCGCCGTTTGGATAATAGACCGCCGCGGCCACGGCATCATCGGTGAAACCGCGCGCCAAAAACCTGTTCAGCGCTCCGGGTGCCGGACGCGCGTCGTCGTCCATCACCACGATCCAGTCCGGGTCGTACGCGGTGCGCGCCAGTTTCATACCTGCCTCGAACCCACCGGCACCGCCGCAGTTTGCATCCATGGGAACCACGTGCAGTTTTGAATTGGTTTGCTCATCCAGCCACTCGCGGGTGCCATCGCCCGAACAATTGTCGACAATGATCACATGCGCGCAAGGCTCTGCCAGCAACCGCCCGATCGTCAGTTTCAACTGCGCTAACCGGTTATAGGTCACCACAACCGCAACCAGCGAAGGTACGGGGTTCGCCATTCTTACAGCGGCTCGACCACAAAGGCAGGCATGGACTTACTTTCCAATGTATTCAGATACGCCGTCGCCGTGTCCAAAGCCTCGCGGATGGTGACATCCATGTCCAAATAACGGTACGTCCCCAACCGCCCCACAAAGGTCACCTTTTTCTCCTGTCGCGCGCGTTCGACGTATTTCGCCAGCAGCGCTTTTTCTTTCACTTGCCGGATTGGATAATATGGTATGTCGCCGGGTTCGGCTGCGCGTGAAAATTCGCGGTAACAAATCGACCCTTGATGATCCTCCCACGGCGAGAAATGTTTGTGTTCGGTGACGCGGGTGTACGGCACCGATTCTTCGCCGTAGTTCATCACGGCGCAGCCCTGATAATCGCCGTCGAACGCGAAGCGTTCAAAATCCAGCGTGCGATAACCAAGGCGGCCCAGATCAAAACCGTAGAAACCGTCAAGTGGTCCCGAATAAAACGTGTGATCAAAATCCGCAATTTGCGGTCCCGAAAAATCGGTTTCAAGTTTCACGGTGATATTGGGGTGATCAAGAATACTGGCCACCATTTCAGTGTAACCGTTTTCCGGCATGCCCTGAAAGCGATGAAAAAAGTAATTGTCGTCATAATTGAACCGCACCGGCAGACGTTTGAGTATGCTGGCCGGTAACTCTGTTGGGCTGCATCCCCATTGCTTGATGGTGTAGCCTTTGAAAAAGGCCTCATACAATTCCTCGCCCACGAATTTGAGCGCCTGATCCTCAAAGGTGCGGGGATCGTTGATCGAACTGTCTCCCTGTTCGTCCCTGATAAAGGCGCGGGCTTCGTCCGGGCGCAGGGTCATTCCAAAAAACTGATTGATCGTATGCAGGTTGATCGGCAGCGAAAACACCTGGCCTTTTGATGTGGTTTTGACCCGGTTCTTGTAAGGTTTGAATACCGTGTGCCCGTTGACGTATTTCCAGACTTCTTCGTCGTCGGTGTGAAATATGTGCGGCCCATAGACGTGCACCAGTACGCCCGTATCCGCGTCGCGTTCCGTGTGGCAATTGCCGGCGATATGATCGCGTGAATCCACAACTGTCACCCTGTGACCCTGATCGGCCAATTGACGGCCAATCACGGCTCCGGACAGTCCGGCGCCAACCATCAGCAAATTCTGAGCAGCCATCGTCACACTATCCCTTTTTCAGCACACGCTGTCCCAACAGCTCGGCGATTTGCACTGCATTCAGCGCTGCGCCTTTGCGCAGGTTATCGGATACACACCAGATATTCAGTCCGTTTTCGATGGTTCCATCCTGCCGTATACGGCTAATGAACGTCGCGTAATCGCCCGCGCATTCCGCCGGCGTTACATAGCCACCGTCTTCGCGCTTATCGACCACAAGAATGCCGGGGCTTTCGCGCAGAATGTCGCGCGCCTCCACCTCATCCAGAAAATCTTCGAATTCGATGTTGATCGATTCCGCGTGACCCACAAAAACCGGTACGCGCACACAGGTCGCGGTCACCTTGATTTTGGGATCAACGATTTTCTTGGTTTCCGCCACCATTTTCCATTCTTCCTTGGTGGTGCCGTCTTCCATAAACACATCGATATGTGGAATCACGTTGAACGCAATCTGCTTGGGATAAACCGATGGCGCAACCTCTTGTCCGGGCACATACATGCCTTTGGTCTGGTTCCACAGCTCGTCCATGGCGGCCTTGCCCGACCCGGAAACCGACTGATAGGTCGACACGACGACGCGCTTGATCGTGGCGCGGTCGTGCAGCGGTTTCAGTGCCACCACCATTTGCGCGGTCGAACAGTTGGGATTGGCGATGATGTTTTTCTTTGAATATCCAAAAACGTCGTCGGCATTCACTTCGGGTACGATCAGCGGCACCATGGGGTCATACCGGTACAACGAAGAATTATCGATTACCACGCAACCGGACTTGGCGGCGGCCGGCGCGTATTTCTTTGTGGCGTCAGATCCCACGGCAAACAGCGCCATGTCCCAGCCGGTGAAATCAAACGTATCCAGATCACCGGTTTTTATGGTCTCTTCGCCAAAACTGCATTCTGTGCCCAGTGATTTGCGGCTGGCAAGCGCAGCGATTTCATCCACCGGAAACTGACGGTCGGCAAGAATATTCAGCATTTCGCGACCTACATTGCCGGTCGCGCCGACAACAGCTATTCGATACCCCATTTTAGTCTCCAGAATCACGGGCTTGGAACGAGGCCTATTAACGCTACTTTGCTATGACATGAAAGGGTTCAAACGTGATCAAAGCGCGGCGCGACCGGAAATCGATTGGACAGAGTCTGCTGAACCGCCCGCCAAACAGGGCTACCGGAATATTCGTTTCTATGTTGTGGCATTTGATGCGCCAAAAGACCCAGCCGATCCTCGAAACTGACTTGCGGAAAGCAGTCGACCAGAAAACCTGCAACCGGGGCTGCGGACATGCTTTGGAATTCCCATGACAGGCTAAGAAGAGGGCCGTCGCCGCTGTGGCGCGACGACACGGCCTTCCAGTGATATGCTTCTCCGGTCCAGATCAGAACATCGCCGCTTTGGGCTGGCAGCGCGCGAATGCATTGTAAATGCGCGTCAGCGCGATCCGAAACAGCGCTGGCATAGTTTTTATCCAGTTTCGCAGGCACGATGTAGATACACCCGTTTTCGACAGTGGCATTCGTGACCGGGACCCAGACGCTCAGTGATTTGGGTGTGTGATCGCGAAACAAAGCCGTGCCGGGGCGTTTGCGATGCGCGGCCACACCGCGATGTCCTGACTCTGAAAAGCTGGCCCAAAAATCTGGCACCATGGCAAAATCGCCGCCAAAACACCCCTGCAGCACGCTTTGGAGTTGGGCGGCAATTTCCCAAACTTCGTCATAAACGCCAATAAATGCCGCGGGCATTCCTGCGTCTACGATCCGGCGCATGACTTTTTCGATCGTTGCATAAGGCGCGTCAATGCCCGGTTGTTTCAGATGCAAATATCCGTCGTCGACCAGACGCGCACGGTTGGCCTGAAGTTGCGCGCCCGTGCATTTCAGATCGTTGCTGTCGATCCAGTTTGAAATAGTCAGTTCCGGTGCCATACGACGCCAGAAATCGGCGCTCTGCGATGCAATGGCCAGCCCCATGGGTGGCTCTTTGGCAGCGTTTAACATTGGCACTCCGACATCAGTCTGACGACCTCGGATAAGTCCCCAATTCTTAATGGGATCGGTCAGAATTTGCGCTTTTTTACGCTTTGTGAATTAATTTCAATTTCGGACTAAGTCAAACCAGTGTCATAAATATGCCTGATTTCAATAACTTGCTGGTGCCAATTTACACATTTTGGCGCCACGCGCGCAACAAAGCCCCCCAAAAACGTGATATTGGTTCTGCATTGGAAATGGCGTTCGGACAATGTCACGCCGTCCGTTTACGCTGATTCGCGTGGTCTTCAGCTGCTCTGGCCCTGAATTGACACCAGAAACAACTGCCGCATATTTTCGGTATTCAACTCAACCGGATTGCCGGCGCAACTGGGATCCTGCAACGCCATTTCGACCAGCGTGTCAATGTTGTCAGGGTTAACGCCCATATCCGCCAGCGTATCCGGCACCGACAGGTCGGACCGCAACTGCATGACAAAATCATAAAACCCGTCAAAACCACCCCTGATGCCCAGATAATCGGCGGCCTTGTTGATCGGGTCTTCGATAGCCGGGCGATTCAGGCGCAGAACCGGCGGGATAACCACCGCGTTCGTCATGCCGTGGTGCGTGTTGAATACCGCGCCAATTGGGTGAGACAACGCGTGAACTGCCCCCAGCCCTTTTTGAAACGCCGTGGCCCCCATCATCGCCGCTGACATCATATGGGCGCGCGCCTCCAGATTTGTTGGGTCATCGACAACCAATGGCAGGTTTTCCTTGACCAGACGCAACCCTTCAAGTGCGATGCCCTGTGACATCGGATGGTAATGCGGCGAACAATACGCCTCGAGACAATGGGCAAAGGCGTCCATGCCTGTGCCGATTGTGATAATCTTCGGCATGAAAACCGTCAGTTCAGGGTCGCAAATCACTACGGTTGGCAGCACTTTGGGGTGGAAAATGATTTTTTTGACGTGGGTTTCAGAATTGGTAATCACACTGGCACGCCCGACCTCTGACCCGGTTCCTGCTGTCGTTGGCACGGCGACAATCGGCCTGATTGCGGCAGCGTCGGCGCGTGTCCACCAGTCATCCACGTCCTCAAAATCCCAGATTGGGCGGTTTTGACCGATCATAAACGCGATCATCTTGCCGCAGTCCAAAGCCGACCCCCCACCAAAAGCGATGACCCCATCGTGCCCGCCAAGTTCAAACGCCCGAACACCTGCCTGAACATTCTTCTCGGTTGGGTTTGGATCGACTTCGGAGAACATCGCACAGCCCATATTGTGACTGTCCATAAGCCCAAGCGTTTCGGCGGTCATTGGCAGACCAGCCAATCCGCGATCAGTGACCAAAAGAGGTTTCCTGATGCCCGCCTGTTTACATGCATCCGCAATTTCCAGGATACGCTCTGCGCCAAATTTTATTGTCGTTGGATAGGACCAGTTGCCGTACGGACTCATGACGTGGCTTTCTTCAGATGATATGATTTTGGTCGGGTCAGGTTGTGGTAGCCGATGACGGACAATGCACCTCCACGACCGGTCGATTTGCAGCCGGTCCAGCACAAAGCAGGGTCAAGATAGTCGGCGCGGTTCATAAATACGGTGCCCGTTTCCAGTTGGCGGCCTATTCGTGCGGCCCGCGCTGCGTCCTGCGTCCACAATGACGCGGTCAACCCGTAATCGCTGTCGTTCATCAGCGCGACTGCATGATCGTCATCTTTGACAGACATTATTCCGACCACCGGCCCAAAGTTTTCCTCGCGCATGACCGCCATATCGTGGGTGACACTGGTCAGTATTTGCGGCGACAGGTACGTCCCACCGTCGTCGGCTGCCATAGGCGAAATATGGGCAACAGCCCCCGCGTGTACCGCCTTATCGACCTGACCGCGCACCAGATCGGCAAACCGCAAATTTGCCATGGGGCCCAGAGTGGTTTCAGGGTCAAGCGGGTTGCCCAGCCTGTAGCCCTTTACAATGGAAACTGCCTTTTCCACAAATTGATCGAACAGACTTTCGGTCACGTATATCCGCTCGATGCCGCAGCAGCATTGCCCTGAATTGAACATGGCGCCGTCGATCAGGGTGTCGGCCGCCGCGTCGACATCGGCGTCGTCCATCACATATCCGGGATCTTTGCCGCCCAATTCCAGCCCCACGCCAGTGAACGTTCCGGCCGCCGCCTTTTCAATCTCGATCCCGCCACGCACTGACCCGGTGAAATTCACAAACCTGAACGCACCGGAAGAAATCAATTCTGATGTCGTCGCATGATCCATAAACAGGTTCTGAAATACACCCTCGGGCACTCCGGCTTCGCGGAACACATCGGCCATTCGTTCGCCAACCAAAAGCGTTTGCGTCGCGTGTTTCAGGATCACCGTATTGCCCGCGATCAACGCCGGTGCCACGGTATTGATCGCAGTCATATAGGGATAGTTCCACGGCGCGATCACCAGCACAATGCCGTGCGCCACGCGTTCGATCCGCCGTTCAAATGTGTCAGAGTCTTCGACAATCAAGGGTGCCAGCGCGCTTTCGGCAATGTCAGCCATGTACGTTGCTCGTTCGTTGAACCCGCCAAATTCGCCGCCGTACCGAACCGGCCTGCCCATCTGCCACGCCAGTTCGGGGACGATTTCATCGTTCAGCGCGCCAATGGCCGCGACCCCCGCCATGACCAGTTCGATGCGTTCGGACAACGGACGTACCGCCCAGCCGAACTGCGCTTTTGTCGCCATTTCAATGGCTTTCCTTGCTTTTGGTAGACTGGCAACGGGACGCTCGGCGTAAACGGCACCGTCAATGGGTGAGATACATTTCAGTGTTCGCCCCATCGCTTAAGCCCTTTCAAAGCCGCGCGCTATCTCGTGGTCGGTCACCACACGCGCAAAAGCCTCGATCTCGCATTCCGCTGCACGAACGTAGTGGTCGACCACATCAGCGCCAAAGGCTTTTCGCATCATATCCGAACCTGATAGCGATTCGGCGGCATCGCGCAGGTTGGCCGGTATTGTCCCCGACGTGCCTTCGTAAGCGTCTCCTCGCGATGGCGCGTCCAGCACCAACTGATCTTCGATTCCCCTGATCCCGGCCGCGATCTGCGCTGCAATCGCCAGAAAGGGATTGAGGTCTGAACCACCTATCCGACATTCCACCCGCACTGCTTTGCTGTTTTCACCGCACAAACGAAATCCGGCGGTCCGGTTGTCGACCGACCACACTGTACGCGTCGGCGCAAAGCTGCCCTTTTGAAACCGCTTGTAGCTGTTGATATAGGGGGCCAGAAAATAGGTGTAATCGGGCGCGTATTTGATCAACCCGGCCATATACGCGCGCATCACATCTGACATGCCATGTTCACCCTTGGGGTCATGAAACGCGTTTTTACCTCCCTTCCACAAGGATTGATGCACGTGCGATGAGCTGCCGACGCGGCTTTCGTCCCATTTCGCCAAGAACGTGGCGGCACGTCCATTAGCCCACGCGATTTCCTTTACAGCGTGTTTGGCGATCGTGTGAAAATCAGCGCAATCCAACGCCTCGCCGTAGCGGATATTTAGTTCTTCCTGCCCTGCCTCGGCCTCGCCTTTGCTGTTTTCTATAGGAATACCCGCAGCGTACAAATGATTGCGGACAGGGCGCATGACGTGCTCTTCCTTGGTGGTCTGCAGAATGTGATAGTCTTCGTTGTACCCGCTGACCGGCGTCAGATCGCGAAATCCGTCTTTTCTAATGTCATCAAAACTGCGCTCAAATAAAAAGAACTCCAACTCGGTCGCGGTCTTGGCAGTGTAGCCCAGCGCGTCAAGCCGGGCGATTTGCCTTTTTAGAATGGCGCGTGGAGATTGGGGAACATCTTTGTGTGTATGGTGATCCAATACATCGCACAGAACCATTGCTGTTCCATCCAGCCACGGCACGGGCCGCAATGTGCTCAGGTCCGGCTTCATTACATAATCACCGTATCCCGATTGCCAGGACGTCGATGTATAGCCGTCGGGTGTGGCCATCTCCAGATCAGTAGCAAGCAGGTAATTGCAGCAATGTGTTTCCTGCCACGCGCTGTCAACGAAGTGCCGTGCGTGAAACCGCTTGCCCATCAACCGGCCCTGCATATCCACGAGACAAACCAATACCGTGTCTATTGACCCGTCCGCGACTTGCTTCTTCAGATTTTCAAATGTGAGAATCCCAGCCATTCACCTGTCCCCATAAACCAGCGTATCGAAACCGTATCGGGCACTCAGAGGAATGAAAAGTCATTCATCCAAAGCTTCATCAACTTCTGCTTCGTCAATCAGGCGCGAGGTGCGCATCTGCCCGCGTCGAAACAAAATCGGATAGGCCACTGCCGCAATCTGCGAGTTCAAATCTTTGAGTCCGCGCAGGGTTTCCAAATGTATATCGCTGCTTTCAAAACTATCTTCAGATCCGGCACGCAGGCGCTTCAGATGTCGTTTGCGGCTTTTACGTTCCTTGATCGCCATTGCGGCCTTTTCTTCCATGACCAGACGGGCGGATTCGGGATCTTCGGATACGACAACGTTGAAAGCCAGACGCATATTGGCCATCACCCGTTCGTGCAGGCGTTCCAGTTCTTTGCGGCCATCATCAGAAAACCGCAATTTCTTTAGCCCCATGGTGTGAGCCAAAGGCAGCAGGCGTTTGCAAATGATATCGCCTGCAGTTTCCAGATTGATGGCATACTCGGTTAAATCGCGGGTTCGGCGGTATTCTTCTTTGCTCATGCTGGTTTTGGGAATGCTGGCCACATAGCGGCGAATATCGCTTAGCGAATTATTCACGCCTCTGTCCAGATTTTGCAAAGTTTTGATCTGGTCAAAGTCGCCGCTTTGATAAAGTTCCATAACGGGATCAGCCATGATTTCGACGGTTTCGCTCATATGCAGGACTTCGCGTGTGACGCCGGCGATCGCAAGTTTTGGGTTTTCGATGACATTTCTGTCAAGCGCAGTCAGGGGTCGCAGATCGTCACCAGCGCCTTTCCCCTCCTTCAAATCAGGAATTGCCGCGCGCAGTACAACTTCTATCAACCCTACGCATGGCAAGGCCACAATAACCAATAATGCGTTGAACAGGATATGCGTCGCCACCAGAATTTGCCCATCCGGAAAACCGTTCAAATAGCCAAGAACAGGCGTCAGGTTAACGACCAGCAGCGCCGCCACCGCACCCAGCCCGCGCGGTAAAAAATTACCGAAGAGCACCGACCGCACATGGTTTGGCATTCCGCGCGACAACCAGATCATCAATGCTGCGCTACCCAGATTGGCGCCGATCACCATCGACACACCTGCCTGCAACGGGATGACACCAACAGAAACGAACGTGACCATCATCAGAATGGCCGCCACGCTCGAATGCAATACAAGCGTCACAACCGCGCCCACAATAAAGGCTGTGGTGAAATCACCCTCCAGATAAGAGGCCATCGCCGGCATGAAATTGCTTTGCCGAACCGGCGCCGCGGCTTCGCTGAGAAAACGTAACGAGATCAGGATCAGCGCAACGCCCATCAGGATCCGCCCAACCTGTTTTTGCGTCCGCCCGCTGGTTTTCACAAACAGATAGCCGCCAATCCCAAGCAAAACAGGCACCAGCCAGTCGTGGCGGAACGACAGGATTTGCACAACTAGTGCCGATCCCAGATCGGCCCCCAGTACTGCCGCCAATCCACTGGAAAACGTCAAGAGTCCCGTACCGGTAAACCCCGCCGTCAGCAGCGCAGCCGCAGTGGCGCTTTGCAAAACAATCGCCAACATGAGACCGGCACCCGCCGTCTGGATAAGGCTGTCTTTGCGCGCGGTGATAATGCGCCGAAAACTGGGGCCCATCGATCGCTCGATCCCCGTTTGGACCATGCGCACCGCAAACAGCAGCAACATCGTCGCACCAAACAGGTTAAGAAAAAAGGTGACGGTGGTCATTTCAGAAACCTAGATCAATTAGATTTAAGTCTCCAGAGCGATCAGCGATGCCACGCCGTTACGTCGGTGTAAGCCGGTGCTCGCGCCACAGGATAAACATGCCACTGGATATAATAATTGCCGCTCCGATAAAAACACGGCGATCGGGCGTTTCCGCAAAAAACAACACACCGAAAACTGTGGCCCAGATCAACTGCGAATACTGCATGGGCGCAACAACGGCCGCACCCGCCCGGCGATAGGCGGCGATCATCGCCAGCATTCCGCAAAACCCCAGCGCCGAAAGAACCATGATCGACACCATGTCAGGCAGTGCCATTGGCCGGTACTGCGGCGCCATCAACAGCCCCATGAACACGATCATCGCCAAAGCCTGATAAATCATCAATACCTGCGTGCGCTCGGCATTGCCGATTTTGCGCATGGTGATAAAAACGAAGCCTGCGCCAAACGCCCCTACAAGCGCCGCGAAATGCGCAAAGGAAAAATCGATGCTACCCGGGTGCAGAACGACCAGCACTCCGGCAAATCCTACCAACACCGCACCCCAGCGTCTTATGCCTACTTTTTCCCGCAAGACCGGCACCGACATGGCCGTCACCCACAATGGCGTTGTAAACAACAGTGTATAAACTTCAGCCAGTTCCAGCTTGGTAAAAGCATAAAAAATCGACGGCGTCGCGATGACCGACGCCAGCACGCGCGCCGCTATCCACTTGGGGTTTTTTGGAATCAGATTACCGCTGGTCGTATCCGTCACCAATAGAATGATCAAAAGAGGAAAGAAAAATAGCGTGGCAAAAAAAACGATCTGAAACACCGCGTACTGGCCGCCCAGCGATTTGATCACGGCGTCGTGGCTGGCAAACAGAGCAAAGCCCAACAACCCGAACAGCGCGCCGTTTAGGTTTGATCTAACTCTGATTTTCGAAGACAGGTTTCTCAGATGTCCAGACTCCGCTCCAGCGCCGTCAGGATTGCGTCACCCGTTTCAGTGGTTGTCGCCGCTTTGGCGTCGCTGCTTGGCAGCAGGTCAGCCGTGCGTATCCCGTCGGCCAGTACGCGTTCAACCGCAGCTTCCAGTCTTGTGGCTTCGCCTCCCTGATCGAACGAGTACCGCAGCGCCATGGCGAAACTCAGGATGCAGGCACAGGGATTGGCCAGTCCCTGACCGGCAATATCCGGAGCAGACCCATGCACGGGTTCGTACATCGCCCTGGGGCGACCGTTGGCCATTGGTGCGCCCAATGACGCCGATGGCAGCATTCCCAAAGACCCCGTCAGCATCGCCGCCACGTCGGACAACATATCGCCAAACAGGTTATCCGTGACGATCACGTCAAACTGTTTGGGTGCGCGCACCAGTTGCATACCACCGTTGTCCGCGTACATGTGGCTCAGCTCAACATCGGGGTACTCGGCGTCGTGCACCCATTGTACTTCTTCGCGCCAAAGAATGCCGCTTTCCATGACGTTGGCTTTTTCCATCGAACAAACGCGATTGTCGCGCTTTCGTGCCAATTCGAAAGCAGATCGTGCCACCCGGCGAATTTCGTCGGTTGTATAGCGCTGAGTGTTGATCCCGACCCGACCGCCTTCGTTGTCGTCCATAATGCCTCTGGGTTCGCCAAAATATATACCCGACGTCAGTTCGCGTACGATCATGATATCAAGACCCGAAATCACATCCTTTTTCAGCGACGAAAAATCCGCCAGCGCGTCAAAGCACTGGGCCGGGCGCAGGTTGGAAAACAAGTCCATTTCTTTGCGCAACCGCAACAGACCCCGTTCGGGTTTGACGCTGAAATCAAGGCCATCGTATTTTGGCCCGCCGACCGCACCCAGCAAAACCGCATCAACCTTTTGCGCAGTCGCCATTGTGTCGTCGTGCAACGGCACACCATGCGCGTCATAGGCGGAGCCACCGACCAGATCCTCAGACACATCAAATGTCAGGCCACGCCTGGATTCAAACCAACCAATGACCTTTTTGACCTCGTTCATGACTTCGGGGCCAATGCCGTCGCCGGCAAGTATAAGCAACGTGGGATTGGACATAATGCGAGCCTTTTTTCGTGTGATCATGCTGGACCTATCTTGGCCCCGTCAGAGCGTCAAGCAGTGCGCATTAACCTGTCGATTGCCGCAACCCATCCGCCAGCAAGTCATAGACTCTGCGTATACGCGGCGACGATTTCAGCGCTGCATGTGCGGTCAACCAAATTGGCAGTTCGGGGATTTCCAGCCAAGTCAAAACGCGTTCAACGTTCGGATCGAAATCAACGATGCCAAGTGCAGATACACCGATTCCGCAACCGGCGCCAATCAGTTCGCGGTAAACGGTCTGGTTATCGCAACGAATGCCGAAACTCGAACGGTTCGCGGGAAAACCTTGGGCGTTCATACCTGCGATCAAATCTTCCGAACGGTCAAAACCGATAAGCTCGTGGGCAAGCAACTCTTCGATCGTTTCCGGTCTACCGCGATCGTTCAGGTAATCTTTTGTGGCGAACATGCCAAAGCTCTGTTTTCCAACTTTGCGCGCAATGACGTCAAGCTGCGTCGGACGGTACATGCGCACGGCGATATCTGCCTCTCGAAACAACAGGTTTTCTGTGCTGTCTGAAGGGCTGAGTTCTAGTTCAATCTCTGGCTCTGCGCGTCTGATACCCGCCAGAATTGATGGCAACATGTAATGTGAGACGATGACACTGGCGGTGATCCGCACCACACCCGACAGACTCTCGGTCTGCCCGTCTGCCGCCATCGAAATGCGCGCCGCTGCTTCTTTCATGAGACGTGCGTTCGCGATCAACGACCCGGCTTGTTCGGTCAGTGATTGCCCGTGCGTTTCGCGCTGAAACAACTGTACGCCCAGTTGATTTTCCAACTGCTGAATTTTTCGCCCGATCGTTGGCTGGCTGATATTCAACACCTTTGCGGCGGCCGAAAATGACCCTTTATCAGCCACCGCCAGAAAACACCGCACGAGCGACCAGTCAAATTGCTCCATACCAACCCCATTCATTATTGAATACGCACCATGCGCGTATAGGCGATTTCCATACAGAATGGAAAGTATATTGTCGCATCTGACAAGCAAAGGAAATCGTCATGACAAATACCGTACTTGTACTTGGAGCGTCCGGCCGGTTTGGCCGCAATTGCGCGACAGCCTTCAAATCCGCTGGCTGGACCGTCCGCACGTTTGACCGCGAAAACGACAATCTGATCGACAAAGCCAAAGGCGCCGACGTCATTCTGAACGGCTGGAACCCCGTTTATACCGACTGGGCTGAACAGGTGCCGGTCCTGACAAAAAAGATCATCGCCGCCGCGAAATCATCGGGTGCCACGGTGATCATGCCCGGAAATGTATATAATTTTGGACGAACCGCGCCGCAAAATTTTGACGAAAACACATCGCACGCAGCGGTCAACACATTGGGTAAAATCCGCATTGTAATGGAGTCTGCGCTGAAACGATCCGGTGTGCCGACAATCGTCTTGCGCGCCGGTGATTTTATCGACACCCAAGCCAGCGGCAATTGGTTCGACCTGATCATGACCAAGAAGCTGGACAAGGGAGTGTTTACCTATCCCGGGCGCACTGACATTCCCCACGCCTGGGCCTATCTGCCCGATATGGCGCGTGCGGTTGTCATGCTGGCGAACCAACGGGCCGAACTGGCCAACTTTGAGGACGTCCCCTTCCCTGGGTACACCTTGAGCGGCACGGATATTCACGCGCTCGTTCAGAATGCCGTTGGGCATCCGGTCAGGTTGAAAACCATGTCGTGGCTGCCCATTCGCCTGATTTCGCCATTCTGGGCCATGGGTGCGCGGCTGGTTGAAATGTCCTATCTCTGGAACAAACCGCACCACCTGAACGGCGCCAAATTCAAGCGCCTGCTGCCGGGCTTCAAGGCCACAAACGCACAAGTGGCGGTCGCAAACGCCGTGTCACTCGATGTCCACCCAGACAAGCCGATGGTGCGAAGCCACGTCACCACTTGATCCAATCAGTTCAAATCCGTCTTCATCAGGCGCTGGCCAGAAAACGCCGGCGCTTGTGACTTTCAGGTCAGCCGAAGGCAGCACATAATCCACCCGCATGTTTCCGGGCGTGCGGCGTTCATCCCAATCGACCGTGTCCAGCGCGGCAGGCGACAATTGTCTGAGATTACCACCGCCCTGAGCTTGTGCAGCGATTACTGCGCCTCTGCTTGCAGGCCGGGCATCCCTGACCAGAGGATGACTTATCAGCGCCTTAATAGCCCGGTGATCACCCTCGCCATCCGCAACGTCGGCGTTCAAATCGCCAAGAATGACAAACGGTTCATCGGTACGCGGTCCATAACCGCCCAATGCCACACCGTTCAGGTACAGGCGCCAAAACCGGATTTCGTCGCGGTTGCGCGCGCCGTTGATGTTTCGCGCATCGTCAAAAACCGGCGGTGACGCGTGGGCTGCAAGCACATGCAAGCGCCGCCCGTCCGGGAGGTTGACGGGGACGTCCCAGTGCCCTTTGTACGACAGTCGCTGGACTTTCAAAATTCCCGACGGCCAGTCGTTGCCAATGCTGTTATCGGGAAAATCTTTCCATAGCAGTGTGGAAAAATCGCGTGTTTGTTGCGCGTCAAAAGGATACCGCGACAGGATCGCCATACTTTGACGACCATAAAAGCCACCGTACCCCTGTGCGTCGCCCGCCCCGCCAACCTGTCCGTCGCCGTCCAGATCGACGCCGGATTGCAGACCGGCGTTTGGCGGCAGCGCGAGAAGGTACGGGAAATCTACACCCGCTTGTGCGAGCAGACCGGCCATCAGATCCAGCGCAACGCCGCCATAATCATAGTCAAAATCATTGAGCAGTAAAATATCGGGCTGGATGCGCGCGACAATCGCCACGACCGCTGAAATCTGCGCATCCTTTCTGCCAGCCAGGTCACGCACCAGCAAGCCCGGTCCTTTGCGTCCCAGTGACGCGTTGAAAGTGGCGATACGAAAGCCTTCGGCAAACGCAGGAGCACCGGTCAGCAGTAAAATCAGACCGGCGCAAAGTCCGATACGTTTGGTGCGTTGAGCGCTGCACGTTTGCGGCGGATCAACCGCGCGATTTTGCCCAAAGCCAGGCCGCGCATGAACAGGCTTGCCGGTAAAAAAGCCCATACCGATACCATCCAGATCAAGGTCTGATGGCTGCCTACTGCGCCAAAGTCATAGTACGACTTCGACAAGGAGGCCGCCATCGGCACCAAGAATGGCAGGGTAAATCCAAAGATAATATTAACGCGTGCGTCGCGTGTTAACCGGTTTTCCACGTCGTTCGTCGATGCAGGGTCAAATGTGGGCAAATTTACCCAGACATTGAAATTTCCCCGCCCCAACGGCCACGACAGCACCCGAATTACAATTGCAAAGATCGCCAGCGACAACAAAGACACGGCGTAACTTATGCCGGCAGCGGATCGAATCGCAGACTCCTGCGAAGCACCGCCGTCATGAGCCAGCAATTTCGTCAGAATAGTGACCGGTGAAAATGGGAAATCCATGGCGCGCCCGATCGCATCGCCCGCAACCACGACGGTGCGTGTGAAATCCCCCCCTGTCACGTCTCCACGCAACATGATCGCCATCAAAAGAACCGATAAAAACAACGACAAAAACCGAATTCGATTAAAGGGCGGGGCAAATCTGAATTCGACCAGACCCGGGTGCGAAGAGCCATATTCGAACAGCACAATTGCCGCACCGATCAGCGCAAATATCATCGATAGCTCCAACGACGCGTTGCTGGCGCCCGGAAGAATCAAGGACGGTGTCGCGACCAACAGCGCCACAAGTATCGCGCGAACGAACGCGCCAAATAGCTGGGTAATCACAGCGTTCAAACCTCAACATGGCCGGGTTTGATACATTGCCAAACCCTGTTCCAATTATGTCCCCGAAGGTCGAACATCGGGGTGCCTCATTTCTGCCGCAATTCTGCCTTTATTGGCCAAAATTCGTCAAGCCCTTGAAGAGTCTGCACGAAATTATTGCTAAAACGGATACAAAGTGTTTCCAGTTTGCATCAAATGATTGGATTTTCCGAAATTAACGCGGGTCGCAGGTCAAACCCACGGCGTGTTTTGGTTGTGTGCGCGCTCGAATCGCGCAATCGCCGCGGCTTTTTCCAGCGTCAGGCTGATATCGTCCAGCCCGTTCAGCAGACAATGCTTTTTGAAATTGTCTATCTCGAACGTGTAAATCGATCCGTCGCTGCCCGATACAGTCTGGCTTTCCAGATCCACGGTGACCCGCGCGTTGGCCCCGCGTTCGGCATCTTCCATCAGTGCGTCAACCGCCGCTTGTGGCAGTACGATCGGCAAAATGCCGTTCTTAAAGCAATTGCTGTAAAAGATGTCTGCAAAACTGGTGGAGATCACGCAGCGCACCCCGAAATCAAGCAATGCCCACGGTGCATGTTCGCGCGATGATCCGCAGCCAAAATTGTCACCGGCCACGATGATTTCCGCGTTTCTATAGGCGGGTCTGTTCAGCACGAAGTCAGCGATTTCGTTGCCGTCACCGTCAAAACGCATTTCGTCGAACAGGTTCGCACCAAGCCCCGAACGTTTGATGGTCTTCAGAAACTGCTTGGGAATGATCATATCGGTGTCGATATTAATCAACGGCATCGGGGCTGCAATTCCGGATAATTTGTTGAACTTTTCCATAGCTGGCCCCGTCGATTTCAATTCGGTCTTAATTCACCCCACTGACGAAAACAAGCGCCGCCATCAGCACAATCTCAGGGCAGTTTGAACGTCAGAGACGCCCAAAGCGATTCCCACACCGGCCCTTTTTCGATGTCATCGTTTCCGGTGTCGCGCATGACAACCGCGTCCACCAAATATTCGCGCCCCGCATGGACGTCGATCACCGCCTGCCCCTGATCGTTGGTGTGATAGAACGCAACTTCCACATCGCCTTGGTCGTCCTTGGCGAACACCTCGATTTGGGCATTTACGCGTGGCGCACCCTCATACAACACCAAGATCGGCAGCTGACTGCGCGCCTCGCCCGCATAGGGATTTTCAAGCGCGACGATTTCCGTACGTAATCCCACTTCGCGATCTGCACCTTTGGTGTCTCCAACCGTTACCAGTGATTTCGCAAACCGGCGATAGGATTCGGAAAACCCAAAATCGGGCAATCCACGCGCCGCGTGCCGTGCGAGCACCCCGGAAAAATCTTTGTGGGTTACGAAATTCGTGAACTGTTCCAACGACTTATACTTCAAGTTCGAGTCTTTGGTCTCATGTACCAATATGTTTATGCCCGTCACAACGCTGGTCTGATCAAGTGCCGGTCGATCTCCCAACACGCCTTGAACCCGCTGAATTCCGTCGGCGGTTACTATATCAAAGCGTTCAAACCGACCGGGAAAATAGGAAAGATCCGATCCGGAAAATTTGATCCCCACACGGATGGCCGCAACTATACTTTCGCCTTCTCTGACATTATAACGCTCGGGTGATATCCAGAATTCATGCGAATAAGCCAGCGGCGCGGACAAAAACACGACAATACAACCGATCAAACAAGTGAACTTCATTCGGGCCGACATGGGCAAAATCCTTCGAAAGATTATTGTTGGTTTTCTGCTGTGCGCGGCGTTGTTGTCAACCCAACCTATCGTGACCGCACAAGCCCACGAAATCCAACCCGCCGTTGCAGACGTGACCGTAGCTGGGGACTCGGTGACTTTTAGCGTATCGCTGCCGATCGAGCCGCTGATTGTTGGAATGAAACTGTCGGAACTTGCCAATACCAACGATTCACCGCTGGCCGCCCGCCACGACGCATTGCGCGGCACGGACCCTGCCACGCTGGAGGCCGCATTCAGGGACGCGTGGCCACAGATTCAGGCGGGCTTTGTGTTCAGAACAAATGGCCGTCTTCTCGTTCCGGAAATTTTGTCGCTGCAAATCCCCGAAGTCGGAGACATCAATCTGCCACGCGAATCGATCCTGACGATTCGCACGCCGTTGTCGCCCGGAAACAGCAAGGTCACTATCGGCTGGGACAAGGATTTTGGCCCGCTGATCCTGCGTCAGACCGGCGGTGGTGAAGACGCCTATGCAGGGTACCTGAAAGACGGCGAACTCAGCACCCCTTTGCCACGCGACGAGATCGAAACGGAAGCAACCTCCAAAGTCATTGCCCGCTATACCGTCATTGGGTTCGAGCACATTGTCCCCAAGGGTTTGGACCATATCCTTTTCGTGTTGGGACTGTTTTTCTTTTCGTTGAATATTAGACCACTTTTGGCACAGGTCACCAGTTTCACGCTGGCGCATACTGTTACGCTTGCGGCCGCCAGCCTTGGGGTCGTTTCAATTCCGTCCTCGATTGTCGAACCGCTGATCGCCATTTCAATTACCTACGTGGCGGTCGAAAATATTATCGGTGGCCAAATGTCCAAGCGGCGCTTGGCGATTGTTTTCATGTTCGGGCTTTTGCATGGCCTCGGATTTGCGTCGGTTCTCGGCGGAATAGGACTTGAACCGACCCGTTTCATTGTCGGGCTGATATCGTTCAATGTCGGCGTGGAACTGGGCCAGCTAGCAGTCATCACGGTGGCTTTTTTGGCGGTGGGCCTCTGGTTTGGCCGCAAAACCTGGTACCGTCGGTACATCACCATCCCGGCGTCCACCGTCATCGGCCTGACCGGCGCATGGTGGGCAATTGAAAGAACCCTGCTTTAGTCTTCGAATGTGTTGTGAATATTGATTTGACTCGGCCCACAACCTCGGCGAAAATCTTTGAATTACGCCCATTTTTTCAGGATATATTTATAGGAGAATTACGATGGAAGTCAAAAATCACCGCATTGATTCTATTTGGTATAAGTCAACAAGTAATCTTAGTTCCGGAGCTATCACCCCGCGATTTATCGTCAACCATTATACCGCAGGCTGGAGCGGCACCGGCGCGCGCAACTGGCTTTTGGGCGCGGCCGGAGGCACGTCAAACCAGGGTTCGTCGGCCCATATGGTGATCGACCTGGACGGCGCGGCGTGGCAAATTGCGGCTTTTAACCGCCGTGCGTGGCACGCGGGGCCATCAAGATACGGCAATATCGCGGATTTGAACAGTCATGCGATTGGGCTCGAATTCGTCAATCCGGGGTTTATGAAACCGACAGGCGACGGTGCCTGGGTGGACGACGCGGGCAACCGACGTACGGAAGACCAATTAAACGATCACGGTGGTTTTATTCTGGCCAAACATCCTATTGTCGGGTCGGGCACCTATGCGTGGCCGGTCTATACCGAGGCCCAACTGGCGACAGGGCGCGCCATAACGCTGGCAATCATCAACAAATACGACATCCGCGATATCATCACCCACGAGGAAATCGACAACCGTGGCTGGAAAACAGACCCCGGTCCGGCGTTTCCTCAACAATCGTTCAAGGACATGTTGGGCGAAGAGTCCAATGTCGCTCCAAACGGTGGCGACCACATAGTGACCGCCAGCCGTCTCAATTTGCGGGGCCATCCCAGCACCGACGCCGAGCGTATCGTCCCGCCGGAATCACTGCCTAAGGGCACGACAGTCAGTGTCGAAAATCGTCTGGGTGATTGGGCGTTTATTACTGTAGTCAATGTGCCGGCGCCGGAAGACGGGCTTGTGCCGGGACTGAATGGCTGGGTTCACGGCGGTTATATCGCCAAGATATTCTGATTACCCAAAGAGGCAGTTTAGCCGTCTCTTCAGGCAAATTCACGGACGTCGGTCAGATGTCCTGTCACCGCCGCCGCTGCCGCCATGGCGGGTGAGCACAGGTGTGTGCGCCCGCCGCGACCCTGCCGACCTTCAAAATTGCGATTTGACGTGGCGGCGCAACGTTCGCCGGGGGCTAACTGGTCTGGGTTCATGGCCAGACACATGGAACAGCCCGCCAACCGCCATTCAAATCCCGCGTCGATAAAGATGTCGGACAGACCTTCCTCTTCGGCCTGCGCGCGCACAAGCCCCGAGCCGGGAACCACCATCGCCCGCAACCCGTCCTTGATCTTTTTGCCTTTCAACACCGCCGCTGCGGCCCGTAAATCCTCGATCCGGCCGTTGGTGCACGACCCGATAAACACAGTATCAATCGCGACGTCTGTCAGTTTCTGACCCGGCGTCAGGCCCATGTAATCAAGCGCCCGCGATACGGCATCGACCTTGCCTCCGTCAAAATGCGACGGATCGGGCACAACCGCGGTGATTGGCAATACATCCTCGGGTGAAGTGCCCCATGTAACCAGCGGCGCAATGTCTTCGCCCCTGATCACCAGAGCTTTGTCAAAATGAGCGTCTTCATCGCTGAACAGCGTTTTCCAATAGGTCAGCGCGGCCTCCCACATCGCGCCTTTGGGCGCATGGGGTCGGCCCATTACATAGTCAAATGTTACCTGATCCGGCGCAATCAAACCTGCCCGCGCGCCGCCTTCGATCGCCATGTTGCACACGGTCATGCGGCCTTCCATGGTCAGATCACGGATCGCTTTGCCGCAATATTCAATAACGTAACCGGTTCCACCAGCCGTGCCCGTGGCACCAATCACCGCCATGGTAATATCCTTGGCGGTCACACCGGGGCTGAGTTTGCCGGTGATCTCTACCTTCATATTCAGTGATTTTTTCTGAATCAGCGTTTGCGTCGCCAGAACGTGTTCAACCTCTGACGTACCAATCCCGTGCGCCAGTGCACCGAATGCACCGTGCGTGGCCGTGTGGCTGTCGCCGCACACTACGGTCATGCCCGGCAAGGTCCAGCCCTGTTCCGGCCCGACAATATGGACAATCCCCTGCCGCACGTCTTCAACCGGATAATAGACCAGCCCGAAATCGCGAGCGTTTTTATCTAAAGCTTCGACCTGGATGCGGCTTTCTTCGTTTTCAATGCCCTTGGCACGATCAAGCGTGGTTGGCACGTTGTGATCGGGCACGGCAATGGTCTGACCCGGCGCGCGCACCTTGCGCCCCGCCATGCGCAACCCCTCAAAGGCCTGCGGCGACGTGACTTCGTGAACCAGATGGCGGTCGATATAAAGCAAACAAGTGCCGTCGTCCGCCTTGTGCGCCACATGCGCGTCCCAGATTTTGTCGTAAAGCGTCGATGCAGAGGCCATAACTGTCTTTCGAATTTCAGAGGTACGCGAATATCGCCTGAATAGACAGCGACGCCACCGGCTTCAAGGGCCTGATCACAGTGGCGTGCCGCCCTGCCAAAGTGCTTCACCGGGGCGGATAAACCCAACTTCACGTCCGGCACGATTGATCTGCGTAGGCTGCAACCGTTTGCGCACCAGTGGATGGTCGGCGTCGGCCACACCAAGTCGTACCAAAAGCGCAGCAATGGCGCATTCAGCCGCCCGCGTTGCACCGTCTTCAATCTTGATCGCAACGCCTAACCGCGCGCCGGGTAATATCGCTACGAATACGCCCTCGGCACCGGTCTTGATCGACGCCATGCCGCCCATGGCCTGCATCAGTTCGGTGCAGGCCCGCGTTGTGCCCGCCACCAGTTCCGGTTGCCGTGCCATCGCCGCCACCAACCGCGCAGCCGCCAGATCGCGCACCCTGCTGCCGGTTTCGCCCGCCGCCATTTTGGCCATGGCACGCGCCAACCCGTGCAGCGTCGTGGCGAAATTTGGCGCCGAACACCCGTCAATGGCAAAGCCGTGCGAACTTGTACCGGTCAGGTCTTCAAAAACTTCACGCACCGCCACCTGCACCGGATGGTCGATGTCGATATACTCCGGACCCGCGTGAAGGTGCCGCGCCAACGTCAGGAAACCCGTGTGCTTGCCGGAGCAATTGTTATGCATCTGACAAGGTAAGCTTACCTCTTTGATCAATAGATCGCGGGCTACGATATCACTTGGCTCCTGAGCACCGCACCGCAAGTCGCTGTCATCGAAACCGATGTCAGCAAGCCATTGCGTCACGCGGTCCGTGTGCATAGCTGCGCCTTGATGTGACGCACAGGCCAGTGCCAGATGTTCGACTTTCAGTCCAAAAGCCTCTGCCGCGCCGCTTTCCACCAGGGGAATTGCCTGAATCATTTTGCACGCCGAGCGCGGCAGAATAACTTTGTCAGGATTTCCCCAGGCGGCAACAATGTCGCCGCTGAACGTGCAGATCACCGCGTGGCCACTGTGGACGCTTTCCAGAATATCCCCCCGCCAAATCTCTGCCAATATTTCTGCCTGCGCCATATTTTCCCCGATTTTGCCGCCATTTGACCAATCTTGCGCGGAATTCCGCAAAGGGGCTGGAAAAAGACGTGATTTCTACGTTACACTGGGTTTACAGGTATTATTATGCAGGCCACAAAGTCCAGAGTTCCAGACAATGGAACCGTAAGCGACAGTACGAGGCGCGTCAGCTGGAGGCTGAGAGTAGAATGAAAACATATGCAAAAGTTTTGACCGGAATCCTGACGCTGGCGCTGACGGGATTGGCGTCGCCCACGGTCGCACAGGAATCCACCAACCGCGTCGACGCCAAAACCGACTGGAGCGTTTTTGTCGAAGACAACCCGACCGAATGCTGGATAGTCTCGAGCCCTAAAAGCACGGTGAACACCAAAGACGGTAAAGTTGTTGCAGTGAATCGCAGCGATATTCTGCTGTTTGTGTCTTTTCGTCCCGGTACAAATGTGTCCGGAGAAATAAGTTTTACGGGTGGCTATCCCATCAAAGAGGGCACCACCGTCAACATGAAAATCGGTTCGGCCAGCTTTGAGTTGTTTGTCGAAGGTGAATGGTCGTGGCCTGCGTCTCCTGAAGAAGACCGTAAAATATCGACGTCAATGCAGCGGGGTGCTTCGGCCATTCTTACGGCGATATCGTCGCGCGGCACGCGTACCGAGGACACGTTTTCGCTGTTGGGCTTTACTGCCGCACTGGCCGAAGCCGAAAAGCGTTGCGGCGGCGGGCAATAGCGCTTCACCCAGGCAAAAATTTGCTGTATTGCGGCGCTTTCAATTCAAAGTGACCCAGATGAACCCCGCACGTCCCATTGCGCCCGATGTTCTGACCGTTCCCAGACAAGACGGGGCACCGTCCAAACCCAACCTGATCGGCCTGACCCGCGCTGAACTTTCGGCTGAATTGGCGGGTCTCGGCACGCCCGAAAAACAGATCAAAATGCGCAGCGGGCAAATCTGGCAATGGATATACCAGAAAGGCGTAAGGACATTCGCCGAAATGACCAATCTGGCCAAGGATTACCGCGCTGCCCTGGACGATCATTTCACCCTGACGCGACCCGAGATCGTCACAAAACAAGTGTCAAGCGACGGCACACGCAAGTATTTGTTGCGGGTCAAAGGCGGTCACGAGGTCGAGACGGTCTATATTCCCGAAGAAACCCGTGGCACGTTGTGTGTCTCGTCGCAGGTCGGCTGCACGCTGACCTGTTCGTTTTGCCATACCGGCACGCAAAAACTGGTGCGCAATCTGACGCCCGCAGAAATCGTCGGTCAAATTCTGATCGCCCGCGATGATCTGGACGAATGGCCCGCGCCCGGACGCAATCCCAACGATGAATCGCGACTTTTATCCAATATCGTCCTGATGGGCATGGGCGAGCCGCTTTATAATTTTGACGCGGTGCGCGACGCCATGAAAATCGCGATGGACGCCGAGGGAATTGCACTGTCGCGCCGCCGCATTACGCTGTCGACGTCCGGCGTGGTGCCGGAAATCGCCCGCGCCGGTGATGAAATCGGCTGCATGATCGCCGTGTCGTTTCACGCCACCACAGATGAAGTGCGCAACACGCTGGTGCCGATCAACAAACGCTGGAATATCGCCGCTCTGTTGCAAGCGCTGCGGGATTATCCGCGCCTGTCCAATTCCGAACGCATTACCTTTGAATATGTAATGCTTAAGGGCATCAACGACAGCGACGCCGACGCTTACCGCCTGATGGAGCTGATCAGCGGCATTCCCGCCAAGGTCAACCTGATCCCGTTCAATCCGTGGCCCGGCGCGCCCTATGAACGGTCGTCCAACAACCGCATTCGTGCCTTTTCGGACATCGTGCACAACGCGGGGTATGCGTCACCGGTACGCCGCCCGCGCGGCGAAGACATCATGGCCGCCTGCGGCCAATTAAAATCGGCGACGGAAAGGGCGCGCAAAAGCAAAGCAGAGATCGAGGCGGAAGTTGCCGGTGACCAGGGCCGCATGGCACCCGGCGATGCACCGGCGGCCACGCCGGAAACGCCAACAACGGTAGCGATACCCAAATAGGCGATCGCGGCTCCGAATAACCCCGTTACGACCACCCGCATCGCGATGAAAAGCGCGACCGATTCCCGACGGGTATAAGAAACAGACTGAACGCGGTTATTTCCACGGCATTGTCGGCTTAATCCGCTGACATTATCCTGCGCAACAAGACAGTTTGGACACGTCCTGGTCAAACGTCTGCGCGGCCAGTTTCAGCCCCTCGACAGTTGTAAGATAGGGGAAAATCATGGCTCCCAGATCCTCATAGGTCATCCCCGCCTTGATCGCCATGGCTGCAGTCTGGATACTGTCCGATCCTTCGGGCGCCAGGATATGCGCGCCCAACAACTTTTTGGTCACGCTGTCGGCCACCAGCTTGATCAGGCCCCTTGTGTCGCGGGCCGCCAACGCGCGCGGCACATTTTCAAGACCCAGCACAGACGTCTTAACCTCAAATCCAGCGTTTTTCGCCTGCACTTCCGTCAGGCCGACGCTCGCGACTTGTGGGTCACAAAACACCACGGACGGCACAACGTCATTGTCGTAACTCAAAGAATCGCTGTTCATGGCATTCTTTGCCGCGATTTTGGCCCCGTATGCAGCCATATAGACAAACTGATCCTGCCCGGTCACGTCACCCGCCGCATAGACACCTTTGCGCGATGTGCGCATATGCGCATCAATCGCGATTCCGCCACGGCCATTCGTTGCGATGTCCGCCTCTGCCAAACCCAGACCGTCTGCGTTGGGCAGGCGTCCGGTCGCCAGCAAAAGCTTGTCGGCGCTGACGGTCTTGGGCCGACCGTCGGCGGTCACGGACAATTGAATCTGACCATCGATTTCAGCAACACTATCGTAGGTCAGCCCGTGCAAAACGGTGACGCCTTCATCCCTGAAGTAATCAGTCAACGCCGCGCTGACCTCCGGCTCTGCCCCGGGCAGCAATCCACTTCGGGTCACAATCGTGACGGCAACTCCGGCGCGGGTAAACATTTGTGCCAGTTCCACGCCAATGTATCCGCCGCCCATCACGAGCAGTGATTTCGGCAATTCTTCCAGTTCCAAAATAGATGTGCTGTCGTGGTGTTCAACGCTGTCCAGCCCGCGAATTTCGGGGATGTGCGGGCGCGAACCGGTGGCGATAATGACTTTGGCCGCGTCTACATGGTTTCCGGCGACCGTCAACTTTCCGTCGCCGGTAAAAGACGCCTGACCTTTGAGATAGGCAATGGAATTATAGCTGGGAAGAACGTCGATGTATTTGGCGGCGCGCAGCTCGTCGACCAACGCCTGTTTCTGGCGAATGACGGCCTGCCAGTCGGTGACCTCGGCATTGGCCGACACACCGTTAAAGCGCTGCGCAACTTTGGCCACATGAAGGGTATCCATGGCGCGGATCATTGCCTTGGAGGGTACGCACCCCACGTTTACGCAGGTGCCGCCAATGGTGCCGTGGCCGATAAGCGCCACGCGCGCGCCGTCATCAGCCGCCGTGATTGCGGCTGAAAAACCGGCGGAACCGGCTCCGATGACAGCCAGATCGTAGACGCCGTTAACTCTTTGGGTGGGTGTGTCAGACATTGATCAGCTTTCTGTCTCGGGTTCATTGGATTCGTTTTTCGCACGTCGTATCAGGGCATAGATGGTCAGCCCGACAAAGACAAAAAGTGCCGGAAACAAAACGTAATCAAGCCATCCAACAATGGCCGACAATCCGACTATGCCCAAAAGTACGACCAAAAAAGGGGTGAAGCAGCACAAAGCGGCGAGCACAGAACCAACGACCCCAAAGGCCAGCAACTTGTCTTTCATCCAGTATATCCTTGAATCAGTGGATTAAGCCGGGCTTTACGGATAGGCCGGTAAACCGCGCGGATGGCTTTCCGCCCATTAAATGTTAGGAACTTGTTCCGTCGCCGGTAAGAACCTGGGACGGATAGCCGAACATCAGGGTCCACTCTGCGATTTCCTTTGGGTCCGTCACCGCGTCGTCATAAGACACGATATAAACCGCCGTTTCGCCGTCTTCGGCAACAACAGCATCAAGGATCTCGACGCTTTCAACCATCTGCATGGCTTCACCGGCGATATATTTGCACGAGGGGCAGTACAGACCACTGACCTCTATGCGGACTTTCTGCTCGTCTGCCCAGGCGGCCCCTGCGGTCAACAGCCCGAGTCCGAATGTGAATATCAGCTTTTTCATAGTAGGTTCCACTTCTTAGTAGCCCAGAAAATATGGGGTGAGATAAGGAAAGGCCAATGCGGCCAATATGATAACGGTTGCGCTCCACAGCGAAATTTTCATGAACACCTTATTTACCGGTCGCGCGCAGGCGGCTCCGTCGGCGCAGTCCTGTCCCTGCGGCTGGTACACTTTCCAAAAACCGTAGATGAGCGACGCACCGGCAAATGCGAAAAAGTACCACTTGTATTGATAAAGCGCGCCCAGTCGGCCGATCCATGCACTGGTTATTCCTAGACTGAATAAAACCAGCGGCAAAATACAGCATGACGTCATGGCCAGCGCGCCAAGAAGACCACCGGCGGTGGCCACTTTTGTGCCTAATTCCATTTTTTCCGGATCAATTTTTTCCGGGTCGATCACGTTGCTTTGAGCGGACATAGACAGTTATCCCCATTTACAGAAACTCTTTTCTCGGTCTAATGTCTGTAGTTACTACAGATACAAGGATAATTTTGATGGCCGTAGTAACGAAATCGCGAGGCTACTCGATTGGCGCGATGTCCAATGAAACCGGCGTGCACATAGAAACTGTTCGGTATTACGAACGAATCGCATTGATGCCCAAACCCGACCGCACAGGCGGTGGGCACCGGCAATACAATCATGAACAACTAAAACGGCTGTTTTTCATTAAACGCGGGCGCGAGATCGGTTTCAGCATAGAAGAGTTAAAAACGTTACTGACGATGGTCGATCGCGACGACATCAGCTGTGCCGATGTACACGAAATAACTGTCGATCATCTTGATCAGGTCCGGGCCAAAATTCGCAGCCTGATCAAGCTCGAATCAGTTCTGAGCGACATGGCAGCCGAATGCAGCAGTGGCGACGTACCCGAATGCCCGATTGTGGAAGCCCTGTTCGAAAGCCCGGGTTCTGATTTGGTCGCGCAATGACACGAAAAAGCCCTATTATGACGCTATATCAAATGGATCGGCAGGCATTTGAAAGTTCGCGACTAACCTGTGCCAGACAATTCGGAAACCGCCATGCGCCTTATAGCTAAAATTTTTCTCGTCGGACTTGCTGCGGTTATCCTGACAGGCTGCTCAAAATTCAAAACCTATGACGGGCCACAAGTCACGCGCGTCGTGATTCTCAAGGAGCAGCGCCAATTGCTTTTGTTTCACAACGACTCCGTTCTGCAGGCTTACGGCGTTGATTTGGGGTTCGCGCCTCTAGGTGACAAGGAAAAGGAAGGCGACGGAAAAACCCCCGAGGGTAGTTACATCATCGACCGCCGCAATCCCAACAGCGAGTTCCATTTGTCGCTGGGCATTTCGTATCCCGACGAAGACGATATCAGTGAAGCCAAAGCGCGCGGTGAAGATCCCGGTGGTGACATATTCATTCACGGCGGCCCGACGCTATATCGCGACCGCGACCGCAAAGATTGGACCTGGGGGTGTATCTCGGTTTCTAACAGGGAGATGGAGGTCATCTATTCAATGGTGCAAGAAGGGACCATTGTTGATATCTTCCCTTAAACATCAGGACCCAAATATCTGAGTCCACCATATCTTGCCGTTTATTTCCTGAAACCAACTGATGCCCATGAATTTGGCGTCGGGATTCATAATGACGGCACGCGTATCGAGCTCGGTCATCCAGGCCGCCAACGTTTCCACATCGCTTTCGTAAGTCTCTGATATATTCTCACCCAAAAGCTGCCCGGGATAACCCGTGCGCGCCACACGGTCCAAAGGTGACGAACCGTCAGAACCGAAATGCCAGGGCCTGTTCTGGACAGACATGTCACGCGAATGAGTCGCCGCGGCGGCGTTCAGTTTGGCCGACATCGCGACTTCTTCTAATCCTTTGGCTTTTCGCAGCGCGTTGACGGTGTCCAGAACACGAAACTGAATTTTTCCGGCGTTGTGGGGGCCAATTCGAAAAACTTTTTGCGCAGACGTGTCCCCGCCCAAATTCACCCCGACACCGCAAGATGACAAAGTAAAAAGGGCCAGAGTAAGCAAAATTAAAAGGCGCGCCATGATTGTATCTGTCCTGAATAGTTCGTTTCGCAAAGACCTAGCGGTTTCTGTGACACCTTTCAAACAGTTGCGCGCATTGAATAGGTCAATAACAGCAGTTTGAATTGAAACTGCGGCATTCGGGCCATAAGTTCCCGCCATTATGTTCAGGGAGAATCAAAATGCCAACCGACAGTACGAATCGCGTTAGCCGTCGCGCCTTTAACGGGGCCTTGGCGCTGGGCGCTGGAACGTTGATAACCGGGCGCGCTTTTGCGGCTGACGAAATCATCATAGAAGAAGAAGTCAGTCACACGGTGCGGCACAATATATCCAGTTTTACTGCGAAATCTTGGGAACCGTATTTTTCGAATCGAAAAAGAGGTGTGATTCTGGTCGATACAAAGTCCCGCGCTTTACACTATTGGTCTCAGGACGGCGAAACCTACAAACTGTTTCCGACAAGCGTGCCCGTGTCAAAGGAATTAACCCGCTTGGGGCGTACAAAAATTGTCCGCAAACAAATCGGGCCCGAATGGCGTCCCACTCCGAACATGCTCAAGCGCAATCCCGAGTGGCCGTCTTATATCGGCCCGGGCGAGGACAATCCGCTTGGAACACACGCATTGTATCTGTCTTGGAAATATTATCGTATCCACGGCACCAATGACACACGAAAAATAGGCCGTCAGTCGTCCAACGGCTGCATTGGGTTGTACAACAACCACATCGCTGAACTGTTCGAACTGGCGAAAATAGGCACGCAGGTGTTGCTAATTTAGCGACATTTTGGCAAACAGTGCCACACCTTGATCTAAGAAGCATTGCAATCAACATATCATGCAGCTTAGAAATGAGGACGAGGTACAGTCTTGGGTGTCTTCTGCGGGGTGTCAAATACCTTAACGCCCTTAACGCAGTAGGCAAATTTTGGAGGATAACATGAAATCAATCGTACTTGCAGCTGCTCTTTCTTTGGCGGCTACATCCGCATTCGCTGGCGCAGTTTCCGCACCGGTAATGGAACCAGAAGTTATGGTCGAAGATTCGTCTTCTTCGGGCGGCGTCATTGTGCCCCTGATCGCGCTTATTATTCTTGCTGTTGCCCTGGGCAACTAAGTAAAAATAACGCTTTATTATGGAAAAGGCAGCGGCAGCCCCGCTGCCTTTTTCTGTTTGAACGTATTCTACTCCAATTTTGCCAGCGCCTTCAGACCCATCCTGTAGTTCGGATATTTTAGCCGCACGCCAAGCTCCTGTTTAATACGGTCGTTGCGAACTTTCTTGGATTCGCCGTAAAAACTGCGTGCCATCGCAGTCATTTCCGCCACTTCAAATTTCTCGGCCACGGGTATGGGCAGATTCAGCAACTCGGCAGCAAAGGCAATAACGTCCTCGGGCGGGGCCGCGTCGTCGTCGCACAGATTATAAATGGCGCCGGGATTGGGTTTCAACATCGACGCCATCAGTACTTGCGCGATGTCCTCCACGTGAATGCGGCTAAACAGCTGGTTTTCTTTAATAATCCGCCGTGCCGTTCCAGCGCGGACCTTGGCAAACGGACCGCGCCCGGGGCCGTAAATTCCCGCAAGGCGGAAAATATGCACCGGCAGCGACGCCTTTTTATAAAGTTGCTGCCAGGCATTCTCTGCTTTAACGCGCCACTTGCCGCGCTGTGACGCCGGTGTCAGCGGCGTAGTCTCATCGACCCAACCGCCGGTATGATCGCCATAAACGGCTGTCGTGGACAAATAACCCAGCCATTCAGCCGGTAATTCGCCGGACGCAAACCTGTCGTGCAATGCGGACAGCACCGGATCGCCATCGTTGTCCGGACCCGCCGAAATCAATACGTGGCTGGCCTGACGCAGCGCAGGCCCAACGTCGTCACCCGGCCATACCAGCGGTTCCGCCCCCGTCGCTGCAATTGTTTCGCGTTCCTCGGCCCGGCGTGTCGTGCCGATCACCCGCCATCCCTGCGGCACCAAAAGCCGCGTCAATTCCTTGGCGGAATATCCAAGACCAAACACCAGCAACACATTTTTCATCGCATCCCCTTTAACCGCGAAACGGCCCACTTTGCGGCGTCTCTTACCGTTGGATCGGGATCGACGCACTGCGACACGGCAACAGTCAGAAAATTCGCATTCGCCGAATTGCCGATAGCGTAAAGCACATTGCGTACAAAACGTGACCGCCCGATCCGTTTGATTGGAGATTTTGAAAACAACGCACGAAATGCCGAATCGTCCAGCCCGGCCAAAAATTCCAAATTCGGGGCAATCAGCTCCGGCCGCGCGTGATACCCAATTTCCTTTGCTTTGACTGCAAACTTATTCCACGGGCAGGCCGCCAGGCAATCGTCGCATCCATAAATCCGATTGCCCAACAGCGGTCTTAGCGATTCATCTACCGGACCTTTGTGTTCAATGGTCAGATAGGAAATACAGCGCCGCGCATCCAGCATATATGGCTTTGGAAAGGCGTTTGTCGGGCAAACATCCAAACAGGCGCGGCAGTTGCCGCAATGATCGACTTCGGGGGTGTCAGCGGGCAAATCCAGAGTCGTGAAAATAGAGCCGATGAAAAACCAACTGCCGATGTCGCGGCTGACCAGATTTGTATGCTTGCCTTGCCAGCCCAACCCCGCCGCCTGCGCCAGCGGCTTTTCCATAACCGGCGCCGTGTCGACGAAGACTTTGATTTCACAGTCAGGCACTTGTTCGATTAGCCAGCGCCCCACCCGTTTCAGTCGTCTCTTGACCAGATCGTGATAGTCACGGTGTTGCGCGTAAACCGAAATCGCCCCGGCATCGCCTTTCGTATGTATATCCAAGGGGTCGATTTCGGGCGAATAGACCTCACTCAATATCAATATCGATTTCGCTTCCGGCCAAAGCGCTGCCGGATTTCCACGCCACGCCATGCGATCCGCCATCCAGCGCATATCGCCGTGATACCCTGCGTCAACGTATTTTGCCAATTGCGCGGGCGCGTCCGGAATGGCGTCGGGTTTGCATATTCCGGCAGTATTGAACCCCGATTCACGGGCGTAAGATTTGAGCGCCGTACGCAACTGTATCAAAAATCAAGGTCCGCATAGTGATCGGGTTGCGGAAATCCCGCAATGTGATCGGCCAGCAGCGATCGAAATGCAGGACGCGACTTAATCTTGGCGTACCATTCTTTAACGGCAAAATTGCGGTTCCAGTCCACGTCGCGAATATAATCCAGACAGGAAAAATGCGCCGCCGCGGAAAAATCTGCCAGCGACAGCGTGTCCCCGGCCAGCCAACGCCTCTGTTCCAAAAGCTCGCCCATATAATCGATATGAAACTTGATGTTGCGCGCTCCGTTCTTGACGTTCTTGCTGTCGGGATAGCCTTGCTGGGTAATTTTCTTATTGATCCGCTCGTATAGCAGATTGGCCGTGACTTCGGTATGAAACTTGTCGTCAAACCAAAAATTCAGCCGCCTTACCTCGGCCCTCTCGCCCGGCAAGGATGGCAGCAGAGGCGGCGTCGGGTGCACCTCTTCCAGATATTCACATATTGCCGAAGATTCCGAAAGCGCCAGCCGATCTGCCTTGAGAACCGGAACTTTGCCCGCAGGATTCATCACCAGGAAATCTTTGCGCCCGTCCCAGTAACGTTCCTCGACCAGCTCGACTTCAAGCTTTTTTTCGGCCAGCACCAATCTGACTTTGCGGCAAAATGGTGAAAGCGGAGAGTGAAATAAACGAAGCATGCTTAGTGTGGCTCGATCCAATTTTGCACTGACATCTATGTGCCTGCGCAAGACGCTATTTTCAACTCTGAAAACAACTGTCGCGCCCGTCTGCCGCAATTGTGCGGGCGCCGGACATGATGGATTTGGTGCGTCGCCGTACAGCATCGCTTGGGCGTGACGCGGATCGTGTTTTGGGGCTGGGTAAAACGGCGGCAAGACGCGCCGACTGCAGCAGCGTCAGATTTGCCGGTTTTACCCCAAAATAATGCGGACCCGCCGCACCGACGCCAAACACGCCGGCATCCAGTTCCACAATATTGACGTACACTTCCAATATGCGCCGCTTGGTCCACATAATTTCAATCATTGCAGTTGTTTCCGCCTCCAGCAGTTTGCGGACCCAACTGCGACCGGGCCAGAGAAACACGTTTTTGGCCACTTGCTGGGTGATCGTTGACGCGCCGCGTAACTGCCCCTTGCGATTTGTAACGGCCTCACGGATCGCGCTCAGGTCAAAACCATAATGCAGGCAAAAATTGGCGTCTTCGGCGGCCACGACAGCGCGGGAAAAATCTGCGGAAATATCTTCAATCGCGACCCAATCGCGTTTGAGCGGGCCCAATCGAAACCGCTCACCCAACATATAAAAATTGGTGGGCGGATTGATAAGCGCAAATAGCAGAATAAGCGCGGCCTGCGCCAACAGGAGCACGGCAATTCCGCGCAATAGCCACCTGAACGGATGCGCCTTGAAGCGCTGCCACGCGTTTGATTTTGCCTTGCTGCGCCTTTTTTTGGCTTTTGTCTTTTTCCTGGCCACCTGTGAACCTGCCGATGTTTTGGCCGGTTCTACAGGATTTTACCTGCAATCACAGGGGCAAAATTCAGGCGCGTATCGCGTCAATGCCGTCGCTTTCAAGAGGCGCAACCAGTTTACCGATCATTTCTTTGGGGCATACTTGCTTGAAATGGCCTGCCTCGACATCCCAGCGTCTTAATATTTCCTGCGCTTTCATGCTGTGGGTTTCGGCCAGATGTTCCTCTATCAGCGCCCGCAATTCACCGATCCAATGAACGTTGCCAACGGGTACGATCACCAAAGATTCGGTATTGATATGGTCTATGGCTTCATTATTGGGGTCGTAAAGATACGCCATGCCACCCGTCATTCCGGCACCAAAATTGGCACCGATACTGCCAAGAACCACAGCCACCCCTCCGGTCATGTACTCGCAGCCGTTTGAACCGCAGCCCTCGACAACAACTTTGGCACCCGAATTGCGTACCGCAAACCGCTCGCCTGCGCGCCCGTTTGCAAACAATTTTCCGTCCGTCGCGCCGTAAAGCACCGTGTTGCCGATGATTGTATTGTCCGATGCTTTTATCGGTGACACCAAGGGTGGACGCAGGACAATCATACCGCCCGACAATCCTTTGCCAACGTAATCATTGGCGTCACCGGATACCTCCAGTTTCAGACCCTGCGTTGCGAACGCGCCAAGCGACTGGCCAGCCGACCCAGCCAGTTTTATCGTCAGGTGATCGGATTGAAGCGAATTTCGCATACCGAATCTTTCCACAATTTTTGACGATACCCGTGCGCCGATAGTGCGGTGCGTATTTTGCACAGCGTAGGACAGCTGCATTTTCTCGCCGTCCTTGAAAAATGGTTCGGCGTCTTTCACGATCTCAGAGTCCAGGGTTTCGGGCACCGTTTGGCGGGGCTTAGCGCGATCGTAGGTGATGGTCTGCCCTGCATCGACAGTGATCAGCATGGGATTCAAGTCTAAGTCATCCAAATGCGCTGCACCGCGCGACACCTGCGCCAACAAATCTGAACGGCCTATAATATCCGCCAGTGACCGCGCGCCGATACTGGCCAGTATTTCGCGGACTTCCTGTGCGTAAAACGTGATCAGGTTGACGACCTTGTCAGCCGTTCCGGTAAATTTGCGACGCAATTCTTCATCTTGCACACACACGCCGACCGGGCAGGTGTTGCTTTGGCACTGTCTGACCATGATGCAGCCCATGGCGATCAGGGCGGCGGTGCCGATTCCGTATTCCTCGGCCCCCATCATCGCGGCAATGACGATATCCCGGCCTGTGCGCAGCCCGCCATCGGTGCGCAGGGTCACGCGGTCCCGCAGGTTGTTCATCGCCAACACCTGATGGGTTTCGGTCAACCCCATTTCCCACGGCAGGCCGGCATATTTGACGGATGTGGCTGGTGACGCGCCGGTACCACCGTTGTGCCCGGAAATTAGAATCACGTCGGCCTTGGCCTTGGCAACGCCCGCGGCGATTGTGCCGACACCGCTGGCGGCAACCAGTTTCACGGTTACTTTGGCGCGCGGGTTGATCTGTTTCAGGTCATAAATCAGCTGCGCCAGATCTTCGATGGAATAGATATCGTGGTGCGGCGGCGGCGAAATAAGCGTCACGCCTTTGACTGAATGGCGCAAGCGCGCAATCAGCTCTGTGACCTTGATGCCGGGCAGTTGCCCACCTTCGCCGGGCTTGGCGCCCTGAGCGACCTTGATTTCCAATTCGTCGCAATTGTTCAGATACTCCGCCGTTACGCCGAATCTGCCCGAGGCCACCTGTTTGATCTTCGCCGACGGATTGTCGCCGTTGGGTTCGGGAACGAAATGCGCCGGATCTTCGCCGCCTTCGCCGCTGTCAGATTTAGCACCAATCCGATTCATGGCGACATTCAGCGTTTTATGCGCTTCGGGGCTTAGCGCGCCCAAACTCATCCCCGGAGTAACAAACCGTTTGCGGATCGACGTGATGCTTTCCACTTCGTCCACCGAAATCGGTGCAAGACCAGGCTGTATATCCAAAAGATCACGCAAGTGAATTGGCGGGCTGGCCTTCATCGCGGCAGAATATTTTTTCCACAAATCAAAAGACCCGCGATCGCACGCAGTTTGCAGCAGATGCATCGAGCCCGCTGCCCAGGCATGGGTTTCACCGGAACGGCGTGATTTGTAAAACCCACCTACAGGCAGGACATCAGCGCCGCCGCGCCATCCCAGTGCATGAACCTTAAGCAGATTTCGCTGAATGCCGGTTGTCCCGATGCCTGAAATCCGGCTTGGCATACCCGGAAAATATTCCTTGACCATCGAGCGGCTGAGCCCGACGGCCTCAAAGTTCAGACCGCCGCGATAAGAGGAAATAACCGAAATACCCATCTTTGCCATGATCTTGAGCAACCCGGCATCAATCGCTTCGCGGTAACGGCCAATGGCGTCGTCAAGCGGTCCTTCAACCAGCCCGCGCGCTACACGATCGGCAATTGAATCCTGCGCCAGATACGCGTTCACAGTCGAAGCGCCACAGCCCACGAGCACCGCAAAGTAATGCGGATCGACGCATTCCGCCGCGCGGACGTTTAACGAACAAAAGGTACGTAACCCTTTGTTCGTCAGCCATGAATGGACGGCGGACGTCGCTATGATCATCGGTAGTGCCGCGCGTTTCTCAGACTGATACTGATCCGTCAGAATCAAATGCTGCGCGCCGGACCTTACGGCGTCTTCCGCCTGTGCGCGGATTTTTTCCAAAGCGTTCGACAATGGTGCGCCAGGCGCGTCGGCCTCAAATCCGCAGTCTATTTCCACCACGGTTTCACCAAATATCCGCACCATTTCGGCGAATTTTGCGTTGGAAACAAAAGGGCTGTCGACCACCAGAATTTCTGTCTGGTCGTTGCTTTCGTCCAGCACGTTGCGCAGATTGCCAAAGCGTGTTTTCAGACTCATGACATTTTTTTCACGCAGGCTGTCAATTGGCGGGTTCGTGACCTGAGAAAAATTCTGCCGGAAAAAATGGCTAAGCGGCCGGTACATTTCCGACAGGACCGCCGAAGGCGTGTCATCGCCCATCGATGCAATGGCTTCTTTTCCGTCTTCTGCCATAGGGTGAAGAATATTTTCCAGCTCCTCCAGACTGAAACCGGCGGCAATCTGGCGTTTGCGCAGTTCGCTGCCCGAAAATCCGACAGTTTCGCTGACATTCTTGGTCGCCTCGTCCAGATCGACGATCGATGTGACCCAATCGCCAAACGGTCGCGCGGCGGCCAGCTTGTCCTTGAGTTCAGCGTCGTGGAAAAAGCGGCCCTCGGCCATGTCGACCGCCAGCATTTGCCCGGGACCCAATGCACCCTTTTCTACAACGTTGCTTTCGTCCACAGGGACCATGCCCGCTTCGGATCCTGCCATCACCAATCCGTCGCCGGTTACGACGTAGCGCACCGGGCGCAGACCGCTTCGGTCAAGACCGGCACAAACCCAGCGCCCGTCAGTCATTGCCAGCGCTGCGGGTCCGTCCCATGGCTCCATCACCGAATTGCAATAGGCATACATATCTTTCCACGCCTGCGGAATTTCTACGGTCAGGTTGGCCCAGCTTTCAGGCACCAGCATTGTTTTGGTCATCGGCGCATTTCGCCCACCGCGCACCATGACCTCGAACACCGCATCCAGCGCCGCAGAATCCGATGATCCGTGCATGACGATGGGTTTGATATCTTCGGCGTGTTCTCCAAATGAATGCGAGGCCATCCTGATTTCGTGCGACTTCATCCAGTTCAGGTTGCCCTTGAGCGTGTTGATTTCGCCATTGTGCGCCAACATCCGGAACGGCTGCGCCAGCCACCACTGGGGAAAAGTATTCGTGGAATAGCGTTGATGATAAATTGCAAACGCGCTTTCAAAACGGGGGTCCAGCAGGTCTGGGTAAAAATCGGCAACCTGTTCTGCCAGCATCATGCCTTTGTAAATGATCGAGCGGCACGATAGTGAACACAGATAAAGATCGCTGATCTGCGCTGCCGACGCTGCCTTTTCGATGCGCCTGCGAATGATATAAAGTTCGCGTTCAAAAGTTGACTCGTCGACCCCTTTGGAATTTGAAATAAGAATCTGTTCGATCTCGGGGCGCGTTGCGTTGGCTTTATCGCCCAAACAGGTCACGTCGACCGGAACATGACGCCAGCCGTAAATGTAATACCCCATGCGCAGCACTTCGGATTCGATAATGGTGCGGCAGGTTTCTTGCGCTCCAAAATCTGTGCGCGGCAAAAACACCTGCCCTACCGCGATCAGAGTGTCACAATCAGGTTCGTGACCCGTGCGCAGGATCTGGTCGTGGAAAAACGCCAGTGGTATTTGCAGGTGAATGCCGGCACCGTCGCCGGTTTTGCCGTCCGCATCCACAGCGCCACGATGCCACACCGCCTTGAGCGCGTTGATACCGTTTTCCACAACTTGCCGCGATCGTTCGCCGTTGAT
>Ga0114932_10000221_pt1 | contig 67950 bp, 51 predicted proteins | sample 2SBtaG_2_FD_87286 | JGI IMG/M metagenome (GOLD analysis project Ga0114932, IMG submission 87286) | Deep subsurface microbial communities from Kolumbo volcano to uncover new lineages of life (NeLLi) - 2SBTROV12_ACTIVE470 metaG | ecosystem: Environmental > Aquatic > Marine > Volcanic ...
AGAACCAGATCTCGACCTGATTCAGCCACGATGCGTGGATCGGCGTGTGCACGAAACGAAAGCGGTTGCCGTTTCGCTCGTTGAATTGTGTCCAGCGCTTGCTGGGGCCGTCGTAGTGGGTGTGTCGCGAGGTGTCGATCCCGTTGCGAACTTGGGGGTTCGGGTACTAGTCCGCGGGAACTCGAACGGAACGGTCATCCGCCCAAGCGTCAAGCCTGGGCGGATGACTTCGTTTTGGGGCTGTCGCTGCGTGGGCAAAAGCAAGGCGAGCGGCGCGCGACTATGGCGAGCGCTGTAGCCCATCGGCACTCCTTCGGCACCGGCCGACGGGCGCCGGCCCCTCAGCCAACAACAACGAGACAAACGCGGAGTCCGAACGGACGTAACGACGATCGACGCCAAAACGACCGAAGCCGCGCCCGGAAAGGACGCGGCTTCGGAGAGCTCTTGGCTGCGAATTGATCGTGCGATTAGTTCGCCGCGGGCGCCGGCGGTGCCGACTGCGCGGAGCCTTCGCCGCCGCTGTCGTTGCTGCCTTCGCTGCTGTTGTCGCCGCCATTGTCGCCGCCTTCAGCGCGCTTTTCGCCGCCGTCTTCGCGACGATTGTCGCTGCGTGAACGATCGCGGTCGCCACCACGACGCCGACGACGCTGACGGTCGCGGCCACGGGGCTCACGACGCTCGCGACGGTCGCCGCCGCCGCCGCCGCCGCCGGCCTTGCCTTCGGGCGCGTTGTCGCCCATGGCCTCGCGGTGGGACAAGCGGATCTTGCCGTTCCGCTCCACGCTGATGACGCGCACGAGCAGCTCGTCCCCGACCTTGCAGACGTCCTCGACCCTGTCGATGCGACCCTTGGCCAGCTCGGAGATGTGGCACAAGCCGTCCATTCCGGGCGCGATCTGGACGAACGCACCGAAGTCGGCGATGCGCACGACCTTGCCGTTGTAGTCCTTGCCGACCTCGGCGTTGGCCGTGTAGGCGCGAACCAGGTCGATGGCCTTCTGCGCGACTTCGTTGTCGACGGCGGCCACGTTCACGCGACCGTCGTCTTCGACGTTAATCTGCGCACCGGTCTCGGACACGATGCCGCGGATGTGCTTGCCGCCGGGGCCGATGAGGTCGCGGATGCGATCCGGGTCGATGAGAATCGTGAAGATCCGGGGCGCGTGCTCGGAAAGCTCCGGGCGGGGGCGCTCGATGACCTTGTTCATCTCGGCGAGGATGTGCAGGCGGCCGCGGCGCGCCTGATCCAAGGCGTCGGTGAGGACCTGGCGATCCAAACCGTCGATCTTGATGTCCATCTGCAGCGCGGAGATGCCGTTAGCGCCGCCGACGACCTTGAAGTCCATGTCGCCGAAGTGGTCCTCGTCACCGAGGATGTCGCTGAGGATGGCGATCTTGCCGTCTTCCTTGATGAGGCCCATCGCGATACCCGCGACCGCTTGGGTCACCGGGACACCAGCGTCCATGAGCGCGAGGCTCGTGCCGCAGACCGTCGCCATCGACGACGAGCCGTTGGACTCAAGGATCTCAGACACCGAACGGATGACGTACGGGAACATCTCCTCGTTGGGGATCGTCGGCAGGATGCCGCGACGGGCGAGCGTACCGTGGCCGATCTCGCGACGACCCGGGCCGCGCAGGAACTTCACTTCACCGACGCAGTACGGCGGGAAGTTGTAGTGCAGCATGAAGCGGCGGTTGGTCATACCGGTCAGCAATTCGATACGCTGATCGTCGCTGCCGGTGCCGAGCGTCAGAGCGACGAGGCCCTGGGTCTCGCCACGCGTGAACAGCGCCGAACCATGGGCCCGGTCGAGCACGCCGACTTCAATGTTGATTTCGCGGACGGTGTCGAGCTCGCGGCCATCGAGGCGCTTATTCGTGTCGACGATCTGCTTGCGGCAGAACTCCGATTTGAAGCCACCGACGATGTCCTTGATCTCGCCGGCGCGGTCGGGGAACCGCTCCTCGAGCGCCTTGACCGCATCCTTCTTGACCTTGCTGACGGCTGCGTAGCGCTCCATCTTGGTCGGGATCGTGGCCGCAGCGACCATGTTGTCGAACGCCGCTTCGCGACATGCGGACACGAGCTCGGCGTCGGCTTCCTCGGTCGTCCACTCGAACTTCTCACCGCCGATCTCGGCGACCATCTCGTCGACGGCCTTGAGGACAGGCTGGCAGGACTCTTCGGCGAACAGCAGCGCGTCGATCATCGCGTCTTCGGACACGAAGTCGGCCTTGCCCTCCACCATCACGAGGCCCTTGCGGCCGCACGCGACGATGAGGTCGATGTCGGACTCTTCGCGCTGGGCGAGGGTCGGGTTTGCGACAAGTTCACCTTCCACGCGACCGACACGAACAGCGGCGACCGGGCCGTCCCACGGGACGTCCGAAATGGCGACGGCTGCGAAGGCGCCGTTCATGGCGACGACGTCGGTGTCGTTGACGCCGTCGAACGACATCACGGTCGCGACGATTTGCGTGTCGCACATGAAGCCGTTGGGGAACAGCGGACGCGCGGGGCGGTCAATCATGCGGCTGGTGAGCACGTCCTTCTCGGTCGGGCGACCTTCGCGTCGGAAGTAGCTGCCGGGGATGCGGCCAGCGGCGTAGAACTTCTCCTGGTAGTCGCAGGAGAGGGGGAAGAACGGCGCGCCGGGGCGGGCCGTGCCAGTGCAGCAAATCGTGCACAGGACACCAGACGCGCCGTACTTGACGTAGATCGAGGCATTGGCCTGCTTGGCCATCTTGCCTGTCTCAAACGTCAGCGTTTCGGCGCCGAGCTGGACTGATTTTGTGTATTGAGCCATCTAAACTTCTCCGTCCGCAGGCGACTGCGCCTACGGGCATGGTGGCGCCATTTCTCGGCGCCGTGCGTACCGCTCTTTTAAGGGTGCCCGCGAGCCGGCGAGCGATAGATCGGTCCGGCTCGTCGACGCGCCCGTTTGCAGTGCGAGGGGCGACGCCGACACGTATCCCGCGGTATGCGGGGCGGACGTAATTACTTGCGGAGGCCGTAAGCCTTCAGGATCGACCGGTAGCGGTTGATGTCGTTGCGCTTGACGTATTCGAGCAGGCGACGTCGCCGGCTAACGAGTTTGAGCAGTCCACGACGGCTGTGGTGATCCTTGTTGTGCACTTTGAAGTGCTCGGTAAGTTGCACGATGCGCGTGGTCAGCAGACCGATCTGAACTTCGGGGGAGCCCGAGTCTTTGGCGTGGAGGCCGTGATTCTTGATGATGTCGGCCTTTTCGTGTGCAAACAGTGCCATTCTGAGTTCCTTCTTTTCTTCTCTTCGTCGCTCTTGGGGGGGCGGACCTTAGCGGCGCCCTCAGCCATGGTCAAGCGATTTGAGCGGGGGTTCGAGCGCCTTTTCCGAAGCCCCGTTCGACCTGCAAACGAGGCCCACCAGGCTTGTCATTTCGGATCCTTGCGACGCAGATGAGAGCCCCGGTCTCGTCGACCACGACAAAGAACGGCCAGGCCAGGACGTGCTCGGGCGCGAGCGGCTTCTTGCCATAGCCCAGTGCGACGCTTGTCTCGGCGTCAACCGTCAAGACGGGCAAGACGCGCTGCAGAACGTCGCCGACCGGGACCAGCCGACTGAGGCGCGCTGACTCCCGCATCCCCTCGAGCGCATCGACCGTTACGGCGTCCTCCACATCGAACCCGCTGCCCTTGGTCCGTCGCAGTGTCCCGACGTGGGCCAAGGTCCCAAGCTTGGCGCCCAGGTCGCGTGCCCATGACCGCACATAGAAGCCAGAGCCCACCGTCAATTCGAAGCGCGCGGTATTCGCGCCGACATCCAGCGTGCGCACGGCATCGAGCTGAACTCTGCGCGCCTCTCGCTCGACGGTCTCACCGCGACGAACGCGCTCGTAGTCACGAACACCGGCCTTCTTCAGCGCGCTGACAGACGGTGGCACCTGGTCGATGAGCCCGACCGGCGAAGCAGCGGTCTGCCCCACAAGCTCGCGCACCAGGTCAGGCACCGGGCACGTCTCGACGATTTCTCCGGCGGCGTCATCCGTGGTGGTCGATGCTCCGAACACGACATCGGTTTGGTAGGTCTTGACGCGGCTGGTCAGCCAACGGACCGCCTTGGTCGCCTCGCCGAACGCGATGATGAGCAGCCCGGTCGCGGCCGGATCCAGCGTTCCTGTGTGTCCGCACCGCCGCTCACCGAGGAGCCAACCGACCTTGTTGACCACGGCGCGCGATGACGGCCCCGAAGCCTTATCGATCGCGATGAAGCCATGCACCTTGGCAGGTTTACGTCGCGCCATCGGGAGTAATCAATCGCTCTCGGCTTTCTTGTCGCCGGCCAAAAGCGCCTCAATCCGCTCCATGCGGGCGAATTCACGGTCGAAGTAGAACACCACTGTGGGGTTGCGCCGCAGGTCGAACGTGTCACGCAGCGTGCGCCCGACATAGCCGGCCGAGCGCTCGAGCGCAGCGGTCGCCGAGTCGCTCTCGGACCCGTCTTCCATGACCCAGTGCACCTTGAGATGGGCGAGGTCGCCGGACAGCCGGGTGCCGGTCACGTGAACGTGTCGACAAACCGCGTCGCGCAGCTCGTACTGCACGATTCGGGCGACCTCGTCCCGCATCAGCCCACCGATGCGTTCTGCCCGATTGAACGGGCGCTTGCGGCGCATATTCGGTTAGCTCGCGTCCGCGGTGGGACGATAGACCTTGGGCAGCTCGAGCTTACGCGGCGTGCGCTTGAGCTCGTAGCACTCGATCCGGTCACCGACCTGGACCTTGGCGGAACCGGCGAGCGAGATGCCGCATTCGTAGCCGGTGCCCACTTCGCCGACGTCGTCCTTGAAGCGCTTGAGCGACCCGCAGGTGCCTTCCCACACCAACTCGCTTTCGCGGAACAGACGCATCCGCGACTTGCGATGGATCTTGCCGTCGGTGACGTAGCTACCAGCGACCGAACCGGTCTTGGCGATATGGAACACCGCGCGGACCTCGGCGTGGCCGTGCACAACTTCTTCGACGATCGGGTCGAGCATCCCTTCCATCGCCGCCATCGCGAAGTCGATGGCTTCGTAGATGACCGAGAAGGTCTGGATCTTGACACCGAGGTCATCGGCCAGGCGCTTGCCTTTCGCTTCAGGCTTGACGTTGAACGCCAGGATATAGGCGCCCGAAGCTGAAGCGAGCTGAATATCGCTCTCCGTTACGCCGCCGACTGCGGAGTGCAGGACGCGAACCTTCACGTCGTCATGGATGAGCCGGTTGAGCGACCCCTTCAATGCCTCGGCCGAACCGTGGACGTCCGCCTTGATGATGATGTTGAGCTCTTTGGTGTCGGCCGCTTCCATCTGCGCGAACATCGAGTCGAGCGTGACCTTGGCGGTCTTCGCAGCCTCTTTTTCCCGCGCCTTGGCGATGCGGTGATCGACGATGGCCTTGGCCTTCTTCTCATCGGGCGCGACGTAGAACTCGTCGCCAGCGACCGCGACACCGCCCAGGCCGATAACCTCGACGGGCGTGTGCGGGGTGGCTTCCTGGAGCGTCTTGCCAGCGTCGTCCTGCATGGCGCGAACACGACCGAAAACCGAGCCCGCGACCACGTAGGAACCGCGGCGCAATGTTCCGCGCTGGATGAGCAGCGTGGCAACGGCACCGCGACCGCGCTCGAGGCGCGCTTCGATGACCAGACCGCGCGCGTCGCATTCGACCGGTGCGGAAAGCTCCATAATCTCGGACTGCAGCGCGAGCGTTTCGAGCAGCTCGTCGACGCCCTGGCCGGTTTTCGCCGAAATCTCGCAGCTGGTGACGTCGCCGCCCCATTCTTCGACAACGAGGTTCTGCTCGGCCAACTCGCGGCGCACGCGTTCGATATTCGCGCCGACCTTATCGATCTTGTTGATCGCGACAATGATCGGCACTTCGGCAGCGCGCGCGTGGTTGATGGCTTCGATTGTCTGCGGCATGACGCCGTCGTCGGCCGCGACCACCAGCACAATGATGTCGGTTGCCTTGGCGCCGCGAGCACGCATCGCCGTGAACGCTTCGTGACCGGGCGTGTCGAGGAAGAGCACGCGGCCCTTCTTGCCGATGTCCACGCCGTACGCACCGACGTGTTGGGTGATGCCGCCAGCCTCACGAGCGGCCACGCGGGCGCTGCGAATCCGATCGAGCAAGGTCGTCTTACCGTGGTCGACGTGACCCATGACGGTCACAACGGGCGGACGCGGAAGCTCGGGCACCGAACCTTCTTCGGCAGTCGTCAGGTACGACTCAAGATCGAACGCGACGTTCTGGACAGTGAATCCGAACTCCGCGGCCACCAACTCGACCGTGTCGAGGTCGAGCGTGTGGTTGATGGTCGCCATGATGCCGAGGTCGAAGAGCTTCTTGATGACCTCCGTCGCCTTGACGGACATCTGGTGCGCGAGGTTGGACACCGTGATCGTGTCTTCGATCTTGAGGTGGCGCTTTTCGGCCTTCGGCGCGACGGTCGTGACCTGCTTGACCGCGGACTTGCCCTTCGTGCGGCGTTTGCGATTGCGGCGGCGTTCGTCGCCAAAGCTGCGGGCGCCGTCGCGTCGTCGGTCGTAGATGACCTTGCGGCCGCGCGCTGGGTTTCGACGGTTGTCGCCGGGTCGCGCCGGAGCGGCAGTAGCCGGGCGATGACGCGGGTCTGCGGCCGGCCGTTGGGTCTGCGAAGGCTGCGGTTTCGGGACCGGCTTGGGGATGTTGACGAGGGCGTCGGGCATCTTGGCGCGCTTGAGGCGCGGCACACGACTTTGGCTCGGCAACGGGGCGGCGCCGGTATTGGTGATGGCCTGGCCGATCTTGGACACTTCCATGTCCAGCTTCTCGACCACGTGCTCGACAATTCGGGTGCGTTGGCGCGGCGGGAACGCCGGACGCGCGGGTGTCGTTGCCGCAGGCTGTGCCACGGCCGCAGCTGCCGGAGCGGGCGCGGCCTCAGCGTCCGGCTGCGGAGCGGGAGCTTCGGGCGCCTGGATCATCGTCTTGGGCTGCAGCTCAGGAGGCGCTTCGAGATCCTCCACGCGAGCCCGACGGATGCGCGGCGGCTCGTCCGGTGAGGTCGGCGGCGGAGCGAACGGCTCGACTTCGAAGACCGGTACGGGCGCAGGCGCGGGCTCTGGAGCTGGCGGAGCGGGAGGAGCGACGGGCTCTGGAGCCGCCAACTGCGGCTCGACCGGCACTGGCGCTGTTTGCCCGTCGACCGTACGACGCCGAACCGCTGTCGCCGCGGGCTCTGCTGCTGCTGGGGCCTGCTCAGGCACTGCCGCCGGTTGCGTTCCGGTCGCGCGTCGGGCGCGACGGCGCACAACACGGCCTTCGCCAGCAACTCGACGTTGCCGCGGCTCGCCTCGAGAACGCGGCTTGAAGAGCGAGCGGATCTTATCCGCCTGAGCCCTGTCCAAGCGCGAAAAGACCGCGAGCGCCATGCCGTGCTCGGAAGCCTTCTGGACCAATTCTCTGTCGCTGATGCCCAACTCTCGGGCCAGCGCAGAAACGCGTGTTTGTGTCGAAACCGCCAAGGTTCGATCCCCCAGGTGCACTACGCACCATCACAAGCACCGCGCAGATCGCGAGCGATGTCGTCACACATCGTCCGCAGCGCGCGGCAAGTCGGGTCCACGGCGTCGATTCCTCGCCGTCGCAGCCCGTTGATTCGTTTCGCCAGTCGCTCCCTGCCGGTGCCTTCGGTCCGGGCAAGCAACTCCGTGGCTTCGTTCTTCGTCACCTTGCGGCGACGTTGCATGCGTCCCATGACCCGGCGCACGCAGCGCTCGGTAGGACAGGCGTGTGTTCCGCGCCCCGGGGCCAAGACGACCCCGGCGACACCGACCACGACAACGGGTGATTCCGGGCTTACCGCGAGGCGGATCAGCGATGTGGCAGGAAGCCGCGAACGGCACGCGCCACACGTCCGGGTGGACACCCGCGCTCGGCTCATGCAGCACCCTCCGAGACCGCGGCATCGCCGAGGTCCACGCCCTCGAGCAGGGCATCGTCGATGGGCGCCTCGTCCGCGGCCGCTTCGGCGGTTTCGGACGTGGTGCCATTGTCGTCGGTTCGCGTGCGCTGAGCGTTCTTGAGCAGCGCGAGGCTTTCGGCCGTTTCCGCACCGGCCACCACGGCGGCGACCTCAGCGGACTCGACGGCGGACGCCAATGCTTCAGCAGCGGCCTGGGCACGCGCTTCTTCTTCCTTGGCGCGGCGCATCTCTTCTTCGCGCTTCTGCTTCACTTCGTACGCGATCTGCTGGATTTCCATCGCCATGTCGCCGGTGATGCCGGGGATCGTGGCGAGGTCTTCGGCGTGCGCGTTCAGCAGGTTCTCGGGGCTGTGGTAGCCGAGCTTGAACATGTACGAAACGAGCGATTCGTCCATGCCTTCGACGACCTGCAGCGCGTCGCCCAGCACCGTCTTCATCGACTCGATCTTGCCTTCGCTGTGGATGTCGATGCGCCAGCCGACGAGCTGACTCGCGAGGCGAACGTTCTGTCCGCGGCGGCCGATCGCGAGGCTGAGCTGGTCGTCGGGAACGATGAGCTCGATGGTCTGGTTGTCTTCGTCGATGAGCACGCGGCTCACATCGGCGGGCTGAATCGCGTTGCACACGAACTTGGCCACGTCCGGTGACCACGGGACGATGTCGATCTTTTCGCCGCGCAGCTCCTGGACGACCGCTTGGACGCGCGAACCCTTCATGCCGACACATGCGCCGACGGGATCGACGTCACTGTCCTTGCTCGCCACGGCGATCTTGGCGCGCTCACCCGGCTCACGGGCGACGGCCATGATCTTGACGATGCCTTCGTAGATCTCCGGCACTTCGAGCTCGAACAGCTTCTCGATGAGGCGCGTATCGGTACGGCTCAACACGATCTGCGGACCACGCGACTCGCGCTTGATGTCCTTGACGTACGCCTGAACCCGGTCGCCAGCTCGGTACGACTCGCGCTGCATCTGCTCGCGAACAGGCAACACCGCTTCGGCGCGACCGAGGTCGACGATGACATTGCCGCGCTCGAATCGACGCGTGATGCCGGTGACGAGTTCGCCCTTACGGTCCTTGTACTCGTTGAAGACGATGTCGCGCTCGGCATCGCGCACCCGCTGCATGATCACCTGCTTGGCGGTCATGGCGGCGATGCGGCCGAACTGCTGGCGCGCGGTGCGCAGGTTGAGGATATCGCCGTACTTGCGGTCCTCCTCCAACGCGCGATCGCGGTGCTCTTCCATGTAGAAGATCTGGAAGCCGAGCTCCTCGTCCATCTGCACGTCCGGTTCGATGAGCAACGCTTTGCTCATCGGAATTTCGCGCTGGTACGACACAACCTCTTCGTCAGGCACGACGAGCAGGTACATCATCAGCTCGATCTCGCCCGTCTCGCGGTTGTAGTTGGCTTCCAATTCGCGCTCGGCGCCGAATGTCTTCTTCGCCGCGGAGAGAATCGACTGCGACAGCGCGTCTTCGAGAACGCTGCGATCGATGCTCTTCTCCTTGGAAACCTGGTCGATGATCTGGTTCAACCTGCCGCCAATCATCTTGTCACTCCTTCGTACGCGGTTGCCCGCTTCCTCGTCCCGCTGGCCCTCTATGGGTTCGCAGCGTTCGTTTCTTCCGACTGACTCGTGTCAGCTTTTCCGGTCTCGTTCTTGCCTTTGCCCCGGCTCTTGCCCAGCGCGATCCACTGGTCGACCGTCGGGTCCAACTCAGCGCGCTCAATCTCGGCGAGGGGCACGGTCTCTTGCTTGCCGCCGTCGACCGTCAACGTGACCGATTCGTCGTCGACCTCGCCGAGCGCGCCGATGCTCGTCCGCTTCACACCGCGATCGTCCCGCACCGTGATGCGAGCACGGATGCCTGCGAAAAACCGCATGTCCTCGATGCCACGGAGGCGCCGTTTCATGCCAGGGCTCGAGACTTCGAGATCCCACCCACCGGGGAACGGGTCATCGACCTCGAGGATCGCGCCGATCTTGCGGGAAACGGATGCGCAGTCGTCGATGGTTACGCCGGGCTCATCGCAGGGACGGTCGATGAACAACTGCACGCGCCAGCTGTTGCGGGGAGCACGCAGAATCCGCAATTCGATGAGTTCCATGCCTGCGCCCCCGACAACGGCTTGGACCGTCTCGGTGACCTTCTGCTGGAGCGCGCTGCCCTTGGACTTTCGCGCATCATCGCTGCCGGTGCTGGTGCCCGGTTCCCGCATTCAACTCTCCATCGTTGCATTCCTTATCAGGCCACTGCGGACATGCGGTTTCCGACATGCAGCGGTATCCCGGCTGGACCTTTGCCCTTGCACCCAAGCGTAAACGCCCGAGCAGGGAGCGCCGGCCCATCCTGTCTACTCGTGACAGGCTGGGAAGCTTCGTCTTGCGCGTGCTTGGCGTCCGAGGGACGCGCGTGCTCGCATCGACGCAAGACTTCGACCCCCGTTTGGCTGTCCTTCAGCCGTTCGACGCGTTGCGCCGGGTCGCGGGAATCATTCGACTCGGAGGCGGCACCCGGATTCGAACCGGGGATAAAGGATTTGCAGTCCTCTGCCTTACCACTTGGCCATGCCGCCGTGAGGCGCGCACTCTCTAGTCGAAACCGTAACGCAGGTCAAGCATCTGAAGTGCGCGACGGCGAATGAGCCCGCGAACGCTCCCGATTATTCCTGGCGCTACAGGGAGCTCGATTCGATTCGCCAGGCGTCGCGGTTCTTGGCGTCTCGCCGAACCGAGATGGGGGTCGGCATCCGCGTGCGGGCCTTCAAAAAGAGCTTCACCTTCACGGTGCTGGAGTCGATCGGATCGGGCTGCGTGCGCGTCACCGCAAAGCTGCCGGGGTCGTTGTCATCCTTGAGGTAGATGTGCACTTTGCGCCGCATCTGGTGCCACGTGTAGGCCCGCAGGTTTTCGTCGAGCATCTTGGTGCCCTTGCGGTCGGTGTGGACGAGATCCAAGAACCGGTCGAACTGCTCATCGCGCGCTTCCTGGTCGCCGGGGTCGGCCTCGCATGCCAGCGCGAACATCTTCTCAAGCAGCCCACGAATCTGGGCCATTGTCGCGTCGATCGGCGCTCTCACAGGCTCAGTGGCTGCTTCCACCGCGACGGCCGCAGCTACCGGAACGGGCACGGACGCTGCCGGAGCACGCTCCTCGCTAATCAGGCTCGTGAGTTCGTCCTTGAGCGCGGCGACCTCGGCCCGCAACGCGTCAACCTCTTTGCCCAGCGACGCGACGGTACGTTTGCCCGACTCCGTTTTGCTGGATGGGGAGCTCGTTTGCTTTCTGCTGACCACGGATCACCGCCACGTCGAAGTAAGCCGGGAGACTAGCGGAGTTCGCGTATTGCCGATAGGTGCCGAGGCGCGTTTGGCCACACGACGGGGCGACCGCGCCGCGACGTTCGAGGCGCTATTTGCCGTTTTGCAGGCGGGCGAGGCAGGTCAGGTAGTCGGCCCCGCGGAGCAGCTGGTAATCCGGCTGAATCTGCGGATGCGGGTCGGACTTGACCACGCTGGCGGCGATTCCGGACTTCTTCACGCACGCATCCAGCGCCGGGATCATCGGGGCGAGCGGCGACATGTGTGGCGTCTTGATCGGGTCGAGGTGGTTGGTCAGGTTCTCTTCCCGGTAGCCGAGCGGAATCTTCCCGTCGATCTTGGGCGGCAGTTGGATATCCGGCTTGACGCCCAACACCTGGATGGTCCGCCCCGACGGCGCGTAGTACCGCGCTACGGTGAGCTTGATGTAGTAGTCGAGGTGAAGCGCGGGCTCGAACAGCGTCTGGACCGACGCCTTGCCGAACGTGCGCAGCCCAGCGACAAGGCCGCGACCGTTTTCCTGGATGGCGGACGCTACGATCTCGCTCGCCGACGCTGATCCATCGTTGACCAACACGAGCAGCGGAACCTTGATGTCGCTGGCGTCGCGACGCGCACGGTGGACCTCTTCGGGCCGGCCGCGAACCCGCGCTCGTCGACTCTTCACGCTCACGATGACGCCGTGGTCGAGGAACATATCGGCGATCTCGATCGCGCGGTTGAGCAACCCGCCACTATTGCGCCGCAGGTCAAGGATCAGGCCCGTGAGTTTGCCGCCGTTTTTCTTCGTCAGCTTGGCGATCATGTCGCGTACGTGCCGCGTGGAACTGGGGATGAACCCGGTCATCTTCACGTAGCCGATGCCCTTGTGGTGCTTGAGCAGCTTGCCCGAGACGTTCTTGATCGGGATATGGGCCCGCTTGATCGGGATATCGAGCGGCTTGGGTTCGCCTTCGCGTGCCACGGTCAGCACAACGGTCGTCGCCTTCGGTCCACGAATCACGTCCACGACCTTGTTGAGCAGCCAGCCACGCACGTCCACGCCGTCGACACGCTCGATCTCGTCGCCCGCGCGCACGCCCGCTTTCCACGCCGGCAGCCTCTCCATTGGGTTCTCGACGATCGTGCGCTCTCCACGCTGTGTCAGCACCGCTCCGATCCCCTCAAACGAGCTGTTCTCCGTCTTGCGGGTCGATTCGTCCCACGCCTTGCGCGAAATCACCGACGAATGGGGATCGAGCGCATAGAGGTAGGCGCGTGCCGCCGCGAGCCAGGCTCGGTTGAGGTCGGGGCGCCATTTCGGCTTGCTGGCTTTGCTGTCCGACCCGTAACGCGGAACCGGCTTTTTCGGCGCGGCTTTCGACTTGGCTTCGACCTTGGCGGCCGCCTTGCCCGGCTTGGTTTTGGGCGCTATGTCGCTCTTCGCAGTGGCCTCCTTCGCTGTGTCGTTCTTCGCAGTGTCGTTCTTCGCGGTGTCCTTGTTCGCGGGGGCGGCCTCCGTGTCGCCCTTGCTCGCCGCTTGCTTCGGGTTTTCCTTGGCCGCCTTCGCTGCTTCCTTGTTCAGCCGCGCCAGCTCCGTCTTCACGAACGCCATGCCGCAGCGGAACTCGCGCCGACCAAATTCGAGGTTCTTCCACTGATCGCGATACAGGCGGTGCCGTTGCCGATCTTTTTTACGCAGCTCGCGGATCTCGTCGTCGGTCAGGCGCCGTTTGGGCCGCTCCTTGCGCTTGCTCTTGAGGTAAGCGTTGGTCGGGATGAGGTGCATCACGACGCCGGTCACTTCTTTTTTCGCGCAGGTGAACGGCACGACATCGCCGTCGAGCCGGCCTTCTTCGTCCGCGTGTGTTTTTCGGGCCTCAAAGAACGCCTTGGGGAGCACCTCGCGACGCGGTTCGATGAGCGCCATGGCGCTGTTGGCGGCGGCGATCCACGCGCGCTTCTTCTTCGGGCTCTCCTCGATGTAGTACGTCGTCACATAGTCGACGACCTCTTCGAAGTTGTGCACGTCAAACCGCACGCCCTTCCAGTAGTCCGTGTTGCCATCGCGGGCGACGTCTTTGCCTTTGCTTTGGTCGGGATCGGCGGAAAAGGCCTCATCACCAGCTGCCGCAAGCTCGACCTGACCGGAGCCTGTGGCGCCCGCCGCACGGGGGGAACCGCCTTCGTCCGGGTTTGATTTCTTCGAACAACCAAGCAAGGCCGCGATGCATACGACCACGAACAGTCCGTGCATGCGCATGGCACGAGGTTTCTGACGCCCCGCGCTGGTGATGTTGTTGCTAAACCGGATGTGCATCGCGACGCTCCGTTTCAAGCCCGCGCCGGCGGCGCTGAGGACGGCTCACGGTCCGACGAACTGACGGTGCCAATCCCCAGCCGCATGCGCAACCCGTCGCCGTCTTCATGACCGATCGCCCGGCGAATTGCGGCCACGGACGGGGCCGGCTGCTGTAGCGTTTGGCGCAGCTTTCGGACCCGCTCGATCGCGCGCAACGCCTTGGCCGCACAGTCGCCGCCGTCGCGCAGTATCTTCGCCGCTGCCGCCACCGCTTCCTCCAGCGCGTCTTCCTTCCTGCATACGAGGAAGAGGTCAACGCCCGCCGCAAGGCCAAGCGTCACCGACTCGCTAGAGGAGAACGTCGCGGCCACCCCTTTCATTTCCAGGTCGTCGCTAACAATGACGCCGTCGTAGCCACAAGCCTTGCGCAGCAGCCCCTCGATGATGCGCGGAGACAGGGTCGCCGGCAGCTCTTCATCCAGCGCGGGAAAGAGAATATGGGCGGTCATGACCATCGGAAGTTCGGCCGCCAGCGCTTTGAAGGGCGCAAGTTCAACTTCGGTGAGGCGAGCAAGATCATGGTGCAAGACCGGCAGCGCCAGGTGGCTGTCGACGTCCGTGTCCCCGTGTCCCGGAAAGTGTTTGCCGCAGCCAAGCACGCCCTCGGACGTGAGCCCGCGGCCGAACGCCCCCGCCATTTGGATGACCGACTCCGCGTCGCGACCGAACGCGCGATTGCCGATGATCGGGTTGTCCGGGTTGGTGTCGATGTCGAGAATTGGCGCGAAATCAACGTTGAAGCCGGCGGCGAAACACTCTCGTCCCGTCTGGGCCCCTGCCGCGTGTGCGAGCTCATGATCGCCGGTCTCGCCGATGGTGCGCATTGGTGGCAGGTGTGTGAACGGGGCGCGCAATCGGGCGACTAACCCGCCTTCCTGGTCGACAGACGAGATGACGGGCAACCCCGTGGGCCCATCATGTCCCGCTGAATGAATCGCTTCGTTGTGGGCGGCCAGATTGGCGACGTCGATCAGGCCGTCGGCCGCGTGTTCGAGGTTGCGCTTGAACAGGATGGTGCCCGCGAGGCCGTCGGCGAGCCGCTGGCGATAGCTCGCAGGTACTGTGGTTCCCTCATAGCCGGCAACGAACAGCTCGAGCGCCAGCTTGTACGCAGCGCTCGCGTCGACTGGGGCGTTGGGGCGCGTGGGATGGGACGTCATGCCGGGCCTCGGGCGCGTGCTGGGCTGTGAACGGTCGCGGCGGCGCGCGGGTCGAGTTGGTCGCGAAGGCCGTCGCCCAGCAGGTTGATGCCGGTCTGGAAAACCAGCAGCGCGCCGCCCGCCGAAAGTACCAGAGAGGGCGACTTGAGGAACAAAACGGCGCCCTGTTCGAGCAAGCCGCCCCACGACACCACTCCCTGCGGGCCGAGGCCGAGGAAACTCAGGCTCGCTTCACCGAGCACCGCGCCCGCGATGGCGAAAGTTGCCTGCACCGCGACCGGACCCGCGATCTCCGGCAGCACATACAGCGTCGCGATGCGTGTGTTGCTCGCTCCCATGCAGCGCGCCGCGACGACAAAATCCCGCTCCGCGACCGTAAGGACGAGTCCGCGAACCAGCCGCGCATGACCCGCCCACGCCGTCAGAGATAACGATAAGATCACCGTTCCCACACCCGGATCATCGGTCACGAAGATGACCAACAGCGCCAGCAGAATCCCGGGAAACGCCATCAACACGTCGGTGGTGCGCATGATGATTCGGCCCGGATAGCCCCCGTACCAGCCGGCAACAAGCCCCATGAAGAGCCCGATTCCGACCGACAAGCCGGCTGTGCCGAGGCCGACCATCAACGCGAGCCGACCGCCTGCGAGCAGCCGCGCGAGCGTGTCGAATCCGTCTTCGTCGGTGCCCAACACGTGACGCTGGGAGGGCCCTTCCAGGACGTGGTCGACGTCGCGCTCACCGGGCCGCCATGCGGTGACCTCCGGGCCAACAATCGCCGCCAACACCAGCGCGCCCGTGACGAGCAGACCCGCGACAAGCGGTTGGGAAACGCGCCCCCTCATGCCTGTCGCTCCGTGCGGATTCGCGGGTCGATCCATCCGTACGCCAGGTCGACTCCGCCGTTGATCACGGTGTAGGCGACGCCGATCACCACGACGCACCCTTGCACGACCGCGTGGTCACGAGCGGCGATGCCGTCAAGCAGCAGCGTGCCGATGCCGGGCCGACCGAAGATCTTTTCGGTGACGAGCGCACCGCCCAGCAATGCCGCCAGCTGCAATCCGAGCACCGTGAGCACCGGCAAGACCGCGTTGGGCAGCACGTGCCGGGTCACGATGTGCCGACCAGACAGGCCCCGCGCCCGTGCAGCTAGAACATAGTCCGAGCGCAGCTGTTCCAAGGCCGTGGCGCGCAGCAGCCTGGCGAGACGACCGGACAACGCAAATCCGATGACGCAGCTGGGCAACACGAGCGATTGCAGCGACGAAGAGTCATGAGCCGGGGTCGGCACGATCGGAAAGACGACGGCGAGGGCGTACAAGGCCAACGGTCCGGACACGAACGCCGGCGTCGAGATCGCGATCAACGCGACGGCCCGTGCGAGGTGGTCGACGCTGCGGTCCTGGAACACCGCCGCCAGCAAGCCCATCGGCAGCGCGATCATCATCGCAACCAGCAGCGACGCCACGGCGAGGGCGACCGTGTGCGGCAGGTTCTCCACGATGAGGGACATCACCGGGGTCGGCGCACCGCCAAGCGTGTACGACGTGCCCAGCGTGCCATCGGCGAAATCGCTGACCATGCCCGTGAATTGCTGCGCGAGGCTGCCGTCCAGGTGCATCCGGGCCCGCAATTGCGCCCGATCCGAATCCGTAGCCTGGTCGCCGAGCAGTTGGTCGACCGGATCGCCCGGGACCGCCCGAACCGCGATGAATACGACGATTACGATGCCGGCGAGCGCGACGAACGTGCCAAGACCGCGCCGCGCGATCGACCGCAAACGGCTCACAGCGGGCGCACCGTCACACTGCGACAGACCTCGAGAGGGCCGCGCGCCATATTCGAACTACTTGCACTTCTCGAGCATGCCTTCGATCTGGTCGGCGTCGCCGGCGTCCGGGTAACGGCGCAGGTACTTCTTGCCATGGCGTAGACAGCCGCCCTTGTCACCGGTCTGGAAGAGCAGCTTGGCCAGCGCGCCATTGGCTCGCGGGTAGCCATTGACGACCGCCTTCTTCAGCAGCGAGATCGCCTGCTTCTTGTCGCCGTGCAGCGCCGCGTTGCGTCCAGCCTTGTAGTATTCCTTGCCGGACATCGCCTTGGCGGGCTCTGGCTTGGGCTTGGGTTTTGGCTTCGGTGCGACCTTGGCCTCGCGCGGCTTGCGCTCTTTGCGACGCGGCTCGCGGACCTTGCGGGGTTTGCGCTCTTTCGGTTTGGCCGTCGGCGGATCGGGCGTGGCCGCGGCACCACCACCTTGCTTGCCCTTGAGGGCCATCAGCTTGAGCTCGCTCGCGCGGACGTTGGAGTCGTCGAGGCTCAGCGCCATCTCGCACTTGTCGATCGCGCCTTCCCAGTTCTTCTTCCGCACTTCGCTCGCACAGGCGTCGATGAGCGACTGCAGGAAGGTGTCACAGGCCATCTTGCGGGTGTCCGCGGCTTTCTTCTTGATCGCCGCGCTGCCCTTCATCGACTCGACAAGCGCGGACAGCTGATCGCACGCGTCCTTCGGGTCGGTGTCGATCTTGGCCTTGAGCTGCGTGATCGATTTGAGCGCTTCGACCTCACCCTCAAGCTCTTCGAGTACAAGCGCGATCTCCGGGCTGCCTTCGTGTTCGGCCTTGGCGGCTTTGGCGATCTTCAGGGCTTCAGCGCGCATGTCGGCCTTGCGCAGCTTCTCGATCTGCAGCAACCGCTGGGCGACCGACTCGACGTTGGGCTTTTCGGGCTCATCACCCTTGGGCTCGTCCTCGTCCACCTTGACGGGCGCGGCCTTCTCGACCGCGTCTTTCTTCTTGTGCAGGTCCTTTTTGCTGTCGCCACCGATGGCGAAGAACGCCGCCGCGCCCCCTGCAAGCAGGAGCAGCAGGGCGACCACACCGATGAGCAGGCCCTTGTTGCCGCCCGAGGAGCTCGCGCTGGCTCCGATCGGCGGTGCTTTGGCGCCAGCGGCGAGAAACCGCATCGTCACGTGACCGAACGTCAGCGTGTCAGCGCTGTTGACGTCGCTCTTGCTGTATGGCTCGCCGTTGACCTGGATGCCATTTGCCGAACCAAGGTCCAACACTTCCCAGGAGCCGTCGGCGCGACGCGTAAGGCGCGCGTGTTCTTTGCTGATCGACCGGTGATCGACGACCAGGTCGGCGCTCTCCGGGACGCGACCAACCACTGTCGGCGACTTGGTCACGCGGAACTCGAGGCCGCGTAGGTTTTCGCTCTCGACCACGAGGCGCGGCTGTTCGGCCACGGGAATTCCCGACGCATCCGAAGGCGCGCTGATGGCGCTTTGGATATCGGCGAGGTTAACGATCGCGGTGGCGTTGTCCGGCGGGGGTTGCGGGCTTCCGCTGGGCTCGGGGGCCGGTCCGTCGCGCAGGGCCGTGTCGCGTTTACCACCGCCGTCGCCGACGAGCTCAAGAACGTAGTCGCCGATCTGGATGACGTCGCCGACATGGAACGTCGCGCGCTCGCGCAGCAGCAGGTTGTTGACCCGCGTGCCCCACGTGGCGGCGAGGTTCTCGATGAACACCGCTCCGCTCTGCGCCGTGATCTTGCAGTGATGGCGCGAAACGTTGCGCTCGGTGAGGCAAATCGAGCTGCTCTCGTCGCGACCGATGGTGAATTCACCTTCCGTCAGCGGAATAAGCGTGCTCTTGCCGTCGTAGTCCTGAATGGAGAGTTGCAACATGTAGTGCCGAAACTCCGCTCGCGCTCGTGACGCCGGTTGCTGAGGTGCGCTGGTCATCCCGGTTCCGGGGTGCAGCGTCACGTCCTTTGCCTGCGTTACTTCTCCACACGCGAAACCCTCCAGACGCGAAAAACGCCGCATCTGGACGGATCGGGTAACCGCGCGAATGCTAGCATGGTGCCCATGGGGCGACAAGAAAGCCCAAATGGCGAGCAGTCACTCGATCGGGCGCTCGTGATATCGACCAAGTCACGCCGTTTTGGAGGCATTTATCGCCGTCGACCTCGCCAACATCGCGGCCTCAGCCTCCGGGGTTGAACAGCGTATTGCGGCGTGTCAGGCCGATCAGCCGGTCCGCGTCGGCCTCCTGCTCAATCCTCGCGCACGGCGGTTGGTCGGAAACCGCGCCCGTTCGCGGCTTCACAAGCTCCTGCCTCCCGATCGAATCCGCGAGACACAGGACCTTGCTTCGTTGCGCCGCGCGCTCGGGCACCTGCTCTGCGACGCTCGCGTAAATGTCCTGGCCACCGCGGGCGGCGACGGCACCGTTCACCACGTCGTCAACGCGCTCTTGGCCCTCTCGGACGAGGCGCGCCAGGCCGTCGGCACCGCGCCACCCCTGCCGCGGATCCTCATCCTCAATGGCGGCACCTTGAACATCGTCGGCCGTACGCTGGCGATCCACGGCCCTCCCCAGCGCACGTTGACCCGCTTCCTCCGCGCTTTCGGCGGGCGACGCTTGTCACAGGTTCCGGCCCGGGCGATGCCCGCCATGGTGGTTGCCGCCAGCGGTGAGCGACCGCGCTGCGGATTCGTGTTCGGTTCCGAGGTGCTCTATCACTCGATCGAGCTCTACATGCGTTTCGGGGCGGGGTACGGCGGACTGTCCCGCTTTCTATTCGAGCTTGCGCGCGGCGCGTTGACCGGAGGCGAACTGTGGCAGCGCGAGGCTTGGAAGCTCGGGCCCTTCGGCTTGCCGCTCATCGTCGACGGCGAGACCTACAACGACTACGCGGCGGTCGTTGCGTCCACCGTGGACCTGACCCTGGCGATCGGTTCGGTGCGCGCGATTCGTCGGCCGTTGGGGGCGGCCGGCTTTCACGCCAAGGTCATCGCCGAAACCGAAGCGCGCCGGATCCTCACGATGATCCCCGCGCTCGTCAGCGAGCGATCTGGCGCCGGCATCATCGACCACCCCAACGCGCGTTCGATGCGTCTTTATGGTCCGTTCACGCTCGACGGCGAGCTCTACGGTGCGCCCGCGCTGCCACGCGAACGCGTCGCCCTGTCTGTCGACGTGCTGCCTGACGCGATTTACGGCGTGCCTGGAGAGTTTGGCATCCGCGCATCTTGAGCCTTCCGCGACCGGTTCAGCGGTCGGTTGGCCACGTACCGGGTGCGGATCGTTTGAGTCGGGCAGGTCCGCAGCACCACATGTGTCCACCGACCCAGCGTTGCCCTTCACGACCTTACGCTTGCCACGCTCGCGAGCGTTCCGCTACGGTGGCGCGGCTTTCGCGCATGCGGGCGCAATCTTTGTGCGGTACTGGCTCCGACCCGGCCGGCTTGCACGACCGGTTGCCCACCGGTTTGACCCCATAACGAGGCTCTCCATGAACACGATGCGGCCCTTCGCAATCTGCGCGTCTCTGCTTGTCGTCATCGCTGGTCTTGGGGCCTGCGGCAGCGAGACCTCCTCCGGCTCCGGCGACAAGGACAGTGGCTCTTCCAGCGGCGACGACGCTGCGGGCAACTCCGATGCCGCTTCCGACGCCACAGCAAGCAGCAGCGGCGGCGATGGCGCCGGTTCCAGCAGCGGCACCGACGGCGCGGGCTCAAGCAGCAGCGGCGTTGACGCAGGCGGGACGACGTCCAGCAGCGGCGCGGGAACGGACATCGTCGTCAAAGCGCCCGACGTCGACGAGTCCAAGGGCCTGTCCTCCAAGGAACTGCTCATCAAGATCCTCGGCCCGAGCGGCCGCAACTTCGTCCAAAGCGCTGGCGAAAAGGTGCAGCTGTCCGGCGTGCTGTTCGGCGTCGCTGATAAGGCCACCTGGAAGAGCTCGTCGGGCAAGTCCGGCACGATCGACATCCAAGCCTACTGGGCGACCGGCATCATCGATCTCGTGCCCGGCGACAACACCATCACGGTCCAAGCGGAAGCGGGCGGCAAGAAGGTCAGCGACACGATCCACATCGTCTACAACCAGTTCTTCTCGTTCGAAGGCCCGCCGCAGGTTGGCCCCGACCTGCTGTTCTCCGGCGAATCGGCCAGCCTGATTGTTCACATGCCGCTGTCGGCGGCCGGCACCGGCGCCGCTGGCAAGGGCCCCGCAGATCCCAACACGGTCACGCTGGTTCAGGTCGACGAGAACGGTAAGAAGCTCAAGACCCTCGGCAAGCTCATCGACAACGGCAAGTCCGGCAATTGCGACGACATCCAGAAGGACGGCATCTTTTCGATGTGCCTGAAGATGACCCCCTCCGTCGCGCAGACGATGTACTTCCGCGTCGAGGTCAACGTGGACATCTTTAATAAGAAGTACGCCGCCAAGTCGCCGGTCGCGATCGTGGACGTCGTCAAGCGCGTGACCCAGACCGAGTGCAAGGCCATCCAGTCGCTGCAGAAGAAGGTCGAGACCAGCTACCTCGCCGCCGCCGCCAAAGACGCCAAAAAGGCCCAAAAGGACGCGATCGCGGCGCTCAAGGCCGACTCCTCGGTTGCCGAAGCCGGCCCCTCCACCGACGGATACGGTATCTGGGTCCGCTACAAGTCGGGTCGCCTCGGCGCGCTGAGCCTGGCGCCCAAGGGATTGCGCGGGTCCGCTGGCAACATCGGCGGCCTCAACGCTGCGTTGCCCACGCACAGTGTCGGAACCCGGCGCGCCCTCGCGCTCGCCCCCAACGCGACCGAGTTCGAAAAGGACGGCGGCGACGAAGCGGCTATCGCTGGCAAGGACCTCGTGACCCGAGAGTGCCCGCCGTTCCAGGTCGATCAGCGGCTCGGCAGCCAAGCTCTCCTCCGCGACTACCGCGCCATGTCCAGCTACGGAATCGTGGCGATCAGCGGCCACGGCGACGCCTACTTCGAAGGCATGGACGTCAAGGCCAAGCAAGCCCTCGGTTGGGAGCACCTCGGCAGCCAGGAGCTCATCTGGACCGGCGAGAATGTGTGCGACGGCCTGACCTCATCGACCAAGACCTGCAACAAGAGCGGCGCCGGCTGTCCGGCCAGCCAGGTCTGCGTGAAGACTTCAGGCAGCGGCGGCGTCTGCGTCGACCACACCCAGGGCGATCTGAACCGTGGCCGCATCGCGATCGGCACCAAGAGCTACGGCATCCTGCCCGGCTTCGTCAGTCGCCACGCTGTCGACCCCTACCCAGGCTCGATCGTCTACCTCGGTAGCTGTCGTTCGCTCTGGAACGGTTCGCTCGCCGTGCAGTTCTTCGGCAACGGTGCGGCGGCGGTCGTCGGTTACTCCGATTACGTCAGCAGCAGCTTCGCAAGCAGCCACGGCAAAGCCTTCTTCAAGGGCATCGGCGAAGAGCTCCTGTCGGTCGTCCAAGCGGTGCAGACGGGCGACATCGATCCGGTCCACAAGGGCCACATGCGGATGCTCGGCAACGACAAGGCCAACGCCAAGGACGGCGAGCTCATCAACAAGAGCTGGGATCTCGGCAAGCTCACCGGCTGGAAGAAGGTCGGCGACGGCCGCGTCATCTCGCGACTTGGCGTCTCCGTTCCCGTCGCAGGCAAGTTCATGGGCATCGTCTCGACCGGCCTGGGATTCACGACGCAAACCGGCTCGCTGGAGCAGCCCTTCTGCGTGGCGCCCGGCAAAAAGAAGATGTGCTTCTTCTGGAAATTCTACAGCGAAGAATTCCTCGAGTTCTGCGCGTCGAAGTTCCAAGACAAGTTCAAGGCGACGCTCGTCGGCAAGACGACCAGCGGCAAGAAGGGTCAAAAGACGGTCACCGACGTCTGGATTGACGCCCTGTGCCCCCATGATTGTGGCGGCAAGAAGCCCTGTCAGCCGGGTTCCCCGCAATGCCAGTGCGGCATGAAATGGAAGACCCTCACGCCGGCCGATGTCTCCTTCGACAAGGGCGGCGTGTACATGACGCCGTGGGAAAAAGACTGCGCTGACATCGACGCGTTCGAGGGCCACAAGGTCGACCTCAAGTTCTTCACGACCGACACCGGCGACTCCATCTACGACAGCGCCGTGTTGATCGATGAGGTCACGATCGAGTAGACCTCCGCCGCTCGTACCTACGTGTTGGGCAGGATCGCGACGTGTCACGATGGCGTGGCGGCGCGCTGCTGTGAGCGATTTCGGCCTCATTCGGGCGCTCTATTTGTGCTGAAGCGGTAATAATCGATGAAAAATGCAAGTATCTTTGCCATTCCGACAACAATTATGCTCGTGGCGGGCCTCACGCTGACGGGGACCGCGTGCAGCGATCCGCCCCAGGTCGAGCTCGACGAAGAAGACGGCGGCGCGCAGGACAGCCTGCAGACAGACGGCCCCAACTTCACCGGCGCGGACACCGGCAGTGGCGACGACGACTCCGGCAAGACCGGTGGCGATAGCTTCGTCACTCTCACGTTTGAGGTCAGACAGCGCCAACAAGAAATACGGCGACGCCGACATCTACTGGACCGGCTCGTTTGAGTGGGACGAGAAGACCGGCGGCATCATCAAGCACACGACGAGCTGGTTGCCCGAGGAGCGGTCCTGGCCACCGTTGTACGACGACGGCCCGATCAGCGCCGGCGGTCACGAAAAGGAAGGCGCCAAGAAAGGCGACAACATCTTCAGCACGCAGGTGACGCTCAAGACGGACGCCGATGTCGTCATCGAGTACGGCGCGCTCAACTCCGACTTCAATTGGATGTGGATCGGGCCCAACGGCAAGATCGCGCTGAAGAAGGGGCAGTCCGGTGTTGTCGAGGCCAAGGGGCTCAAGTTGCCCGCGTTCGGCAAGACCGACCTCAAGCTCGTCCTGGACACCGCGGGGCTGCACAAAAACTACAACAAGTGGACGACCAAGACGCACAAGTTCTACGTCAAGGGCACGATGAACACGTGGACCCCCGTCCAGCTGCTCGACGACGGCAAGAACGGCGATGACAAGGCCGGCGATGGCCTGCTGACCTACATCCACAGCAAGAAACTCGGGCCGTACGACGGGTTGCTCGCCGAAGGATCCGAGGTCCAGTTCATCTTCGTGACCACGACCGGCGACACCGAGCCGAAAGCAGGCCAGGAGTACAAGGGCTCGACCGCCGCCTACCCCGACGGCGTCACCGCGTACACCGATACCGGCGCGGGCAAAGCGTGGGCGAAGGTCCCAGTTGAGCTCAAGGTGGACAGCAAGGGCAAGTTCAAGAACACCGCTATCATCGTCCCGAAGGCGTCGACCGATCCCGGCTGCAAGCCCGCGTGTACCGACGGCAAGGTCTGCGTGAAGGGCACGTGCGAAGAGAAGAAATGCGACCCGGTGTGCGGCGCCGGCCAGACGTGCGTCAAGGGCGTGTGCGAGGACAAGAAGTGCGATCCGAAGTGCGAGGCCTGGCAGACCTGCAACAAGGGCACGTGCGAAGACAAGTTGTGCGATCCGGTGTGCGGCAAGGGCGAGAAGTGCGACAAAGCGCAATGCGTCAACGATCCGGCCGCGTGTTCGCCCGCCTGCAAGACCGGTTTTGAGTGCCTCAAGGCCGTCTGCGCCGAGAAGAAGTGCGATCCGTCGTGCGGTGCCAAACAAAAGTGCGAGCTGGGCAAATGCATCGACCTGCTCGACGTGAAGTCGGTCGATCCGAAGACCGGCCCGCTCTCCGGTGGCACGAAGCTGTCGATCTCCGGCCAGGGATTCGCGGCACCGGCCAAGGTGCTCGTCGGCGCCAACGGCTGCAAAGTCCCGCTGGTGAAGAACGACAAGCTCATCGAGTGCGAGACACCCAAGGGCGACAAGGACGGCGCGGTCGATGTCACGGTCGAGGTCGCGGGGGTCAAGGTCACAAAGAAAGCCGCGTTCACCTACAAACCGCTGCCCAAACCGACGGTGCTGCTCACGTCGCCCGTGCAGGTCGCGGTCAAAGACGGCCAGGAGATCAAGGGGCTCAAGGCGGTGGTCAAAGTCGCCGGGTACACCAACGCCAAGGGCGCGCTGCCCGGCCTCAAGGTCGAGTTCGGCTACGGCAAGCCGCAGGTCACGCACCCTGAAAAATCCAAGGGTGCCGACGCATGGAAGTGGCTGCCCGCCACTTTTGAAGGCGAAAACACCGCGAAAGGGGAAGAGAAGTGGACCGGCTCGCTCGGCAAGTTGCCCAAGGGTCAATATGCGTTCACGGCGCGCGCGACGTTTGGCCCGCACGTCGTCTACGGCGACTCAGACGGCTCCGAAGACGGTGTCAGCCTCAAGAAGCTCGGTACCGCGACCGTACAGTCCGCCGCGACCGGCCCCACGGTTACCGGATTCAAGCCACCGTGGAGCAAGACGACGGGCTCCCAGGTCACGATCCTCGGCGAAAACCTCAAGAAAGATTTCGCGGTGACCGTGCTCAGCGGCCACGCCTCCGGCAAGAACTGGCCGTACACCAAGGGCACCGTGGTCAAAGAAGTCACCGTGGGACTGCTCACGACGATGCCCAAGCAGCCCCCGGGAACGTCCGCGGTGGAGGTCAAACCGCCCACCTTGCCCGCCATAAAGTTCAAGGATCCGCTCTACATCGTGCCGTGGGGCAAGCCGAAGCTCGACGGCTCCCTCTGCTACCAGCCGGGTTGCTCCGGTGACTGGGACGCGACCGGTGTGACGGTCTTTGCGCTTACGTCCGACGCCTCGCAGTGGTCGGCGAAGAACGACATCATCGCGCTCACCATCCAGCTGGATGACGACAACCTGTACCTGGGCGTCCAGGGCACGTGCGAGGCGCAAAACGCGATCGCGCTCTACCTCGATGTCGACTATGGTCCCAACGGCGGCGGCACGCAGAACCCGTTGGATCTCAAGGACAACAAGGGCGCCGTGGACGACGCCATCTCGTCGGTGATCAAGGTCACGGACAAGGATTTCGGCGCCGATTTCGCCTTCGCAACCATCGGGATGGCCAGCTTCACCAGCGGCAAGACAGCGGATTCCACTGCGGCTGGGTGGCGCGGCTTGCACAAGGCGGACGATTTCTCGTGGCTACCCGCTCCCGTCCATGCCAAGGCCGGCAGCGGCGTGGAGACGGCGATCCCGCTCAAGACGCTCTTTCCCAAGGGGATTCCGGCCAACGGGACGACCATCGCGATCGCGGTGACGGTCCTGAACAAGAACGGCGCGCAGGTGCCGAAGATGGCGCAGTTGCCCGTGCAGGGCGGCGGCCAGGCGACCACGTTCGACAAGTTCGTGACGCTCAAGATCTTCCCCACCAAGTAGCTTTCGGCGATGCGGCTGCTGCTGATCGACAACTACGACTCGTTCACGTTCACGCTGCGGCACCTGTTACTGACGTCGCATCCCGACGTTGCCGCGGTCGATGTGGTGCGCAATGACGCTGTGACCGTCGACGACATCGTGGCTGCTCGGTACGACGGCGTGGTCATTTCGCCCGGACCCGACGACCCCGACGCCAGCGGAGTCTCCCTCGCTCTGTTGCGTGCCGCCGTGGCCAAGCGCGCTGATGTCCCCCCTGTGTTCGGCGTGTGCCTCGGCCACCAGGCGCTCGGTGTGGCATGCGGGGGCGCGATTTCGGTCGCTGATGAAGTGGTCCACGGCAAGGCTTCGCTGCTCGGTCACGCGGGCGGTTGGCTCTTTGCCGGTGTCGAATGTCCGTTCGCGGCGATGCGCTACCACAGCCTGATCGTCGCGCCGGGTTCGGTCGCAGAATCTTTGCAGGTCGTCGCGTGGCTCGCTTCGGAGCGGGATCTGCCCGTCACCGACCGAATACCGATGGCGTTCGTGCACAGCTCCGCGCCGCTGGCGTCGATCCAGTTTCACCCCGAGAGCATCGGCACATTCGTCGGCAGCCAGATCGCGGCCAACGTTGTCGCTTGGATGGCGGTCTGTTCGCGCGATCGATCGGCGCAACAAAGGCTTGAAAATCGGTGTGAATCGACACCCGAAACCGACAGCACGGCGCCGATCGGGTAACGTCTTCGCCGCATGTTGCGTCCATATCCCATGATCGCCACCAACCACACCGCATCGGTCGCCGCGGCCTTTCTCGTGTTCGGTCTGTGCGTTGCCTCTTCAGCGGACGCGAAGGTCCTGCTCGAAGACCACTTCGATAAGAACAGCTTCAGCTACGCCAACGCTTCGGCGTGGTCGACCAAGTACTGCTCGGACACGTGGACCACGATGCTCAACGGCGGCGTCTCGCCCAAGACCGACCACGGCTGCAGCTGCGGCGCTGGGTGCGATTTTGCCGTCTACACGCAGGGCAACAACAAGTGCGTCAACTCGCAGGCCACCGACAACGTGCTGGTGCGCGGTGAGCTCAACTGGACCGACTACATCTATCGCGTGCGGCTTCGAAACGACGACAACGACACGCTTGGCGTCGTCTTTCGGTACAAGAACACGGCCAACTACTACGCCGTCTGGCTGTCCCGCGACATCGCGCCGAACACGCAAGGTTGTGACAGCAGCTTCGTCGGGTCGCGGCTCGTCCGGGTCGCCGCAAGCAAGGGCGCCGGCCATGTCGCCGTTCTCGCATCCAGCAAGAAGACCTACACCATCGGCAAGGTCCACCTGCTGCAGGTCTCGGTCATCGGCACGCAGATCACGGTGCACCTCGACACCAACGGCGACGGCAAGCTCGCGTCCAAGGACGAGCTGCTGTTCTCGGTCAACGACGGCGCGCACAAGGCCGGCATGATCGGGCTGTATGCGTATCAAAACGGCGCCGGCGAAAACCCCTGCTACAAGGGCGGGTGCTGGTTTGATGACGTCGTGGTCAAGACGGCGGATGCGCCCATCGTCGACCCACCGCTGCTCGACAAAGACGGTGACAAGGTGGCCGACGGCGAGGACAACTGCCCGGCCATCGCCAACCCGGACCAGAGCAACTACGACGGCGATAAGCAGGGCGACGCGTGCGACGCAGATGCCGATGGCGACGGCCTCACCAACGTTGAAGAGGCGAAGATGGGCGCCGATCCGCTCGACCGTGACACCGACGATGACGGCGTGCCCGATGGCAAGGAAGCGCTCCCCGCCAACGACGTCGACGGCGACGGCAAGGTCAATGTGCAAGACCCCGACAGCGACGGCGACGGCCTGTTCGACGGTCTCGAAGCCGGGATCGCCAAACCGGGACCGGACACCGACACGAGCAAGGGCAACTTCGCCCCCGACCTCGATCCGACGACGCACACAAGCGCCGTCAAGAAAGATACCGACAGTGATGGCCGACACGACGGGATCGAAGACGCCAATCACAACGGTCGGGTCGACGAGTGCGAGTCCGATCCGCTGGTCGCCGACTCGCCGCCTTGTCCCGGTTCGTCGGGTGGATCGTCCGGAGGAACGTCGAGCGGCGCTTCTTCCTCAGGCGGATCTTCGGGCGGTGTCGATGCGGGACGCGCGACCTTGGACGGCGGGGCGTCGTCGGGCGGCGCGGATGGCTCGATCGACCCCGGCGGCACGAGCGGGGGCAGCAACCGCGTTCAGCTCAAGACCGTTGGCGAAGACGACGGCTGCGGCGCCGGACACGTTGGCAAGGGACCATCAAGCGCCCTGTTGGTGTTCGGCATGTGCGTCGCTCTGATCGGGTGGCGTCGGCGCAACGACTTCTTGGCCAGCTAGACAAACGCCGCGCGAAAGTCCGCGCTAGAGCTTCTTCGGCTTCAACTTGCCGGCCTTGGGTTTGGCGGATGTCGAACGCCTCGGAGCCGCCTTCTTGTCACTCGCCTTTTTGCCCGACGCTTTCTTACCCGTCGCCCTGTTTACTGCGGCCTTCTTCTTGGCTGCGGCCTTCTTCTTGGCTGCGGCCTTCTTCTTGGCTGCGGACGCGCCGCTTTTTTTCCCGCCGGTCGCCTTCTTGCCCGATCGCGCCGGTCCTGAAGTGCCCCGCAGCGCGCGTCCGGCAACCAACAGAAGCAGGATGGCGAGCACCACCAGTGGCCAATCACCGAGCAGCGCGTAGACCGTTCGGCCTTCGAGCAACGGCACAGACATCATCAACGTCTCGGCCTTGGTGAGCGCGGTTTGCTTGCGGCGGCGGCCCAGCGCGTCGATGAACACGCTGATTCCGGTGTTGGTCGAGCGGATCATCCAGCGCCGGTATTCGACCGTGCGCAGCTGCGAAAGCTGCAGGTGATGCTCGGGCTCGGCGGTCTCGCCAAACCAGGCGTCGTTGGTGAGGTTGATGAAGACGTTGGGATCGTGGGCGGCGACCTTCATCGCCTGGCGCGGCAGCAGGTCCTCGTAGCAGACCAGTACACCGATCCGCGCGTTGCCGAGCACGAGCGGATGGGTTCGCGTGCCCGGCTGAAAGCGCGAGGACTCAGGCAGGTATTCGTAGAGCTTTGGCAACCGCTCGCCAAACGGCATGTACTCGCCAAAGACGAGCAGGAACGCCTTGTCGGTCAACTCGAGCACCTTGCCCTCGCCATCGATGAGCAGCGCACTGTTGTAGCAAGCGCGGCAGTCGTTGTTGCTTCGTGGCAGTACGCCGCCGTAGGTCAACGCGCCAAACAGCAGCGGGGTCTTGAAGCCGCGCCGGGGCGATGATCTGTCGAACTCGCCAAGTCGGTCGTCGGCGATGACGTTGTCGGGGTACTTCAGTTTTGTGGAGGGCAGGGCGGCGCTGGACGGCAGGATGCGCTTGGCGGTTCGCGGGATGGTGTAGCTGGCCTTGGCCTGCAGCCCGACGACGGCGTGGATCGCGGCCTGAGTCTTCGGCAACGATCTGAACGCTCCCTTGTTGCCGTGCCACGCAGCGCCCGCCCGTCCCAGCAGCAGGAGGTTGTTGGTCGCGTCGGCCGCGCCCGCGAGGATGTCCGACCCGAAACCGAACGACACGCGTTGCCAGCGTCCGCGGCGCCGACGCTTGAGCAGTGTCCCGTCCTGGCCGCCCGCCCACGCGTTGCCGGCCTGGTCGAAGAACGCGGCGTAGAGGTCTTTGCCGCCACGGGTGTCGATCGAGACGCTCGAGCCGCGGATGCTGAGGATGGTCCCGTCGGCGCCCACCGCGACCAAGGTGGTGCCGAGCGAGTCGCCGGCGACGTCCCAGAGATCCGCCTGAACGGGGGAGTGCGCCCGTTGAATGGAGTTGCCGACCACGCGGAGCATCGCGCCTTTGCGCCCGACCAGCCACGTCTCGCCACGTCCCGACATGCCCATCGACGCGATATCAACGGCGCCGATCTTGTGACCGGGGATCTCGTGCAACGTGGGTGGTTCGAGGTCTTGTGGACCGTCGCGTTCGAGCGGCTCGGGGTCGAAGGGCAGCTTGAACACTTTGCCGGACCGAGCAGCAACCAGGCCCGGACGCATCGCGCCGAACATGTTGATTCCCGGGCTGACCGTGTCGACGAACGTCTCGCCTTGAGGCGCGGGGAGTGAGCGGACCACCCACGGCGCGACAGTGATGACCTTCTTGCCGCCGGCGATGAACCGCCGCACGTCGCCGCGCGGGCTCGACAACCCCGTGAGACGTGCGCGACCGGACGGGATTGCGTTGCGCCGGCCGTCGACGGGAATCAGCGAATTGCCGTCGTGCCGCCACATCGAGCCGTTGTTGCCGACCGCGAGGAACCGGTCCGTCGAAAAGAACACAGGCACGGGGCCGTACGGCATGTACGCGCTCTCTGGCCAGACGATGAGCTCAGCGCCCTGCTTTTCGAGCTTGGCCGAAAGCTGCTGATGGATGAGCAGGTTGTTGCGGAGGGTGCGCACGCGGTCGATGCCGCGCAGGTGCTGGGCCTGCTTCTCCCAGATCCCGATGTCGCCCTCGACAAGCCCTATCTTCAGCTTGGGCGCGACCTCTTCACGCGCCTCGACATCGCCAATGCGCCAGTGACCAAAACCGGCGGTGACAAGCACGGCCACGACAGTGCCACCAACCATGCGCCACGACGGACGACGACCGTCGACAATCGACGCCACCACGTCGAAAACCGCTGCGTTGGACGCGTAGAGCAGGGCGGAAACGATGTGCACGCCACCGAGCTCGGCGATCTGGACGAACAGCGTCTCGTTGCTGATGGCGTTGCCGAGAAACCACGGGAAGATCATCGGCACGACGGCCTCCCCAAACCACAACCCGAGCATCGCCGACAGGGCGTTGGGCGCGCCGCGGATGACCAACCACCGCCACATCGCGATCCCGACGGCGAACGCGAGTCCCTGGGTCACCGCTTGCAGGCCGAGGATCGCCCAGGTGACCACCGCCGGCAGGTGGCCGAAGTCCTGCAGCATCTGGGTGATCCAGTGAAATCCGCCGCCGTTGGTGATCGTTCCCGCGACCAGCCCCAGCCAGAAGCCCTGCCGAACCGTCGATTTGCGCGTCGCCACGAGCAGCGGCACGTACGCGAACCAGGCGAGCCAGTCGTGGTTGAAGCCCGGGTACGCCAGGAACACCAGCACGCCGGTGATTGCAACGAGCAGTCCCTGGATGGACAACAAAGCGCGCATCAAGTCGGCCTGCGAGGTGGGGCGGCAGGCTCAGTGGCCGTGATGATCGCCGCCGCGCATGGTGGGCGTACCGGCGCCGGGCAAACCGGGCAGAGGCGGCAGCAACGAGCGCAGCTTCTTGGGGGGAGCGACGCCGGTTCCGGTCACCATCAGCGGCGATAGCGCGCGCAGCACGAGTTTTGGCTTCGGGTATTTCTTGGCGGCGGTCTGCATGGCGGTGACGAGCTTGTTTCCGCGCCGATACGCGTCCGCTGAAAACGCCTTGCGCTCGTCGGTCGACATCGACTTCATGAGCGCCTCGCCGTCTTTGCGCAGCTTGCGGAATTCCTGGCGGTGCTCGAGCTGGTAGTGCATCGCCGCTTCGAGCAGCTTGGTCGTGTTCGGCGCATGATCCTTGAGCATGTCGACGCCCGCTTCGAGGTGCACCATCGAGCGGTCGACGAGCTTGTCTGCCGGGGAACGTCCGCAGCCGCTGGTGAGCAGCACGCAGCAGCACAGCGCCGCTACAAGTACGGCCAAGGTGCCGACCGCTGGACGGGTCGAAGGCATCGGGGCCGATCGAGTCATGGTGCGAAAGGGGGGACTTGAACCCCCACGAGCATAGTGCTCACTAGAACCTGAATCTAGCGCGTCTACCAATTCCGCCACTTTCGCTTCGTGCGCCCAGGTGGGCGCGGGGTGCGGAGTTTCAGGACGGCCTGTGCCGATGTCAAGCGCCCTTTTCGATGGGCTACTCGCCGCCGCCGTCGCTGCAACCGTCACTCTTGGATTCGGATGCCTGCGGGCCCTTTTCAGCGCCCTTCTCACCGCCGCGCTTGCGCTTTCGACGTCGCCGCCGCTTGCGCTTCTGCGGAGCTTCGGAGGAGTCGCCTGCCGCAGCCCCCTTCGAGCCACCGTCGCCTGCCGCCCTGGTCGCGTCGCCGCTGTCGTTGTTGGGTTTATCGCCATCGCTTCGTCGGTCGGATCCGCCAGAGCGCGATTGGCCGCCGCTTCGACCGCCGCTTCGCCCGCCACTTCGCCCGCCGCCTCGACCGCCGTAGCCGCCGCCACCGGAGCGCCCGCCTGACCGCCCGCCACGACCGCCACCGCGGCCTTTTGTGTCGCGCTTGGACTTGTAGCGTGGCGCTTCATCGCGCAGGAACATCTCGTCGTCGGGGATAACGACGGGAAGCTTATAACCCACGTACCGCTCGATGGCGGGCAAGTGTGCGACCAGGCGCTCATCGGCGAAACTGATCGCCACGCCGGTCGCCCCGGCGCGTCCCGTGCGGCCGATCCGGTGCACATAGTCGTGCGCGTCTTCGGGCAGGTCGTAGTTGATGACCAGCTCGATGTCGTCCACGTGAAGGCCACGAGCTGCGACATCGGTCGCCACCAGCATCTCGATCGCGCCGGACTTGAAGTCCTCGATCACCCGCAGGCGCTTCTTCTGCGCCACATCGCCGCTGATGTAGCCCGCGTCCCAGCCGTTGTTCCACAGCTTGAAATGCAGCCACTCGCCGATGCGCTTGGTGTTGACGAAGAGCAGCGCACGTTTTGGTTGCCGTTCCTCGAGCACCCACAGCAGCAGCTGCAGCTTCTCGAACGCGGCGACGTGGTACAGCGTCTGCTCGACCGTGGATGCAGCGACCTTGTCGGCATCGATGCGGATCTCGTGCGGATCGCGGAGGAAGCGCCGCGCCAGCTTGACCACCGAAAACGGGAACGTCGCCGAGAAGAGCAGCGTCTGTCGGTTGCGGGCGGTGCGCGACAGGATGAACCGGATGTCGTCGATGAAACCCATGTCGAGCATGCGATCGGCTTCGTCCAACACCACGATCTGACAATGGCGCAGGTCGAGCATGCCGCGGCGCATGTAGTCCATCATGCGGCCGGGGGTGCCCACGAGCAGATCGACGGGATCTTCGAGCTCACGCGCTTGCTTCTGCCAGTCCATACCGCCGAACACCGCGACCGTATTGAAGTCGGTATAGCGGCCGATGGCATGGGCGTCCTCGGCGATCTGGATCGCGAGCTCGCGGGTCGGCGCGAGAACGACGGCCCGTGGGTCCAGCTCACTGGCGCGTTCGGTGCGCGTCATCTCGTTGAAGATCGACAGCAGAAACGCGGCGGTCTTGCCGGTGCCCGTCTGGGCCTGGCCCATGATGTCGCGACCTTTGAGCGTGTGCGGCATGGCTGCAGCCTGGATCGGCGTGCAACGCTCGAAGCCGAGGTCGTCGATGGCGCGCAGCAGCTCTTCGGGCAACGCAAATTTGGAAAAGGGGATGTCAGATAGCGCTGCAGCGGCGTGTTTTTCGACGTCCGCGTTCAGCAATTCAGGGTGATCATCGGTCAGGTCGATGACAGCTGCCACGCTGCCGATGATTGGCTTGTCGGAAGAGATGAGACGTCTCCGGAGGGCCGTTCGTGTGACCCTTTTATGACAGTGGGAATGGTTGCGAGAGCCGCTCGCGGGGGAGGTGGCGTCCCCGACAGGAATCGAACCTGTAGCCTTTCGCTTAGGAGGCGAACGCTCTATCCTATTGAGCTACGGGGACCTCGCAGGGAACGGTGGCGGAGCCTGCCACAGCCCACCCCTAAATGCCAAACCAGCGACCAGGAAAGCCGTGCCGACTCCACCCCATGCCGGGCGGAATCCGTCCGAATTGACCGCCGATGAGCTCGCCGAGGTCATCCTTTTCCACAACGAGCGCTACTGGCTCGACAACGCAGCCGTTATTCCTGATCAGGAGTATGACCAGCTCGTTGAACGCTTGCGCGCGCTCGACCCGTCCGCCGAAGTGCTTGCGGCGGTCGGTTCCGGTCAGCGCGTCGCCGACGGCGACGACAAGGTTGCGCACGATCCCCCGATGCTGTCGCTCGGCAAATGCTATTCCGGCGACGAGTTGGTGAAATGGGCCAAGGCCTACGATGGCTCGTTGGTTGCGAGCCCGAAGATCGACGGTGCCGCTTGCGCGATCCGCTACGGGTCTGACGGCTGCTTCGAGGTGGCCGGCACCCGCGGCGATGGTTCACGCGGAGAGAACATCAGTCGCAACGTGGCCGGGCTGCCCGATGTGCCGACCCGCCTGTCCGAACAGCTCGTGACGCGCTTCGGTACCGGTTGCGAGGTTCGCGGCGAGGTCTACATGCCGCTCTCGCTGTTCGCCGCGGTCAGCGAGCTCTACGCCAACCCGCGAAACGTGGCGGCCGGTTCGATCAAGGCCAAAGAAGTCGGGGCGGTTCCGCCATCGCAGTTGCGCTTTTTTGCCTACGACCTGCTGGGCTGGGAGGTCGCCACCGAACGTGAGAAGGCCGCGATCCTGGTCGAGCTTGGGTTTACGCCAGCGCCCACCGAGGTTTGTTCGGTGTCGGAGGCCGAGGCCGTCTACCAGCGGCTCGTCGGCGAACGTGAGGGGTTCGACTACGAAACCGACGGCGTCGTCTTCAAGATCGATGACCTCGCCGAGCAGCGACGGCGCGGATTTACGGCGCACCACCCGCGTTGGGCCATCGCATACAAGTTCCAGGGCGACTCGGGGCAGAGCGTCCTTGAAGACGTGTTGTGGTCTGTTTCGCGCACCGGGACCGTGACGCCGGTCGCCATCGTGCAGCCTGTCGAGCTCTCCGGAGCGATGGTCTCCCGCGCCACGCTCCACAACTTGAGCAACGTCCAAAGCCTCGACCTGCGGATCGGAGACACGCTGCAAATGACCCGGCGCGGCGGGGTAATCCCTCACGTCGAAGGCAGCCTCGGCGGCGGTGACCGACCCGTCGTACACCCGGCCGAATGCCCCGTTTGCCAGTCGCCGACCACGATTCGCTCGTCGGTCCGTCGCGTCGCCGGCGAAGACGTCGAGACGATCACTTTGCATTGCTCTGCGCCGAGCGCTTGCCCGGCGGTCCAACGCGGGATCTTGCTCCACTACACCAAGGTCCTCGAGATCGACGGGTTTGGAGAGAAGATCATCGACATGCTGCTCGAGCGCGAGATGGTGCGCGATGCCGCCGACCTGTACGAGCTGACGGTCGACCACTTGCAGCAGCTGCCCAGGCTGGGCCGCACAAGCGCTGAGAATCTGCTGGGGCAGGTCCAAAACGGCCGGCGTGTTCAGCTGCAGACGTTTCTCATCGCGCTGGGCATCGACACGCTCGGCAAACACGCCGCTGGGCTGCTGTCGTCGCGCTGGGATCTCGCCGAGATTCGCGCGCTCACGGTCGACCAGCTCGCCGACGTCCACTCACTGGGCGCCATCACGGCAGAGCGGATCGTCTCGGGCCTTGCGGAGCTGGCCCCGCTGATCGACCGACTCCAAGAGCAGGTCGACGTCTACCGTCCCGCGGCCAACGTCGATGCCGGCGCGCCGATGGCCGGTCAGGTCGTCGTCTTCACCGGCGCATTGGAGCGCATGACACGCCGCGACGCCCAACAGCTCGTATCGCGACTGGGGGGCAAAGCGGGTTCGTCGGTGACCAAGGACACCACGATGGTCGTTGTTGGTGGCGATGGGCTCAACGCGCCCAAACCGTCCAGCAAACTCAAGAAAGCCAAGAAGCTCGCCGACGCTGGTCAGGCGCTCGAGCTCATCAGCGAGGACGATTTCCTTGCCCGCCTCCCCTGAACCCACCGCGATGAAGCGCCGCGCCTTGGCTGTACCCGTTGCGTTGCTGCTGCTTGGCAGCGCGCTCATGGCGCCCGAACGTGCAGCTGCGGCGGAAGGCGAACACGAATACGGTGTCGCGGGCGGCGGAGGTTTGGCGACCACGGGGCCGCCGTTCTACGCGCGGGCGGGCGCGCAATATCTTTATAACGTGCGTGATCTCTGGTCGCTTGGGGCGGTCGTCTATGGTGGCGTGGACTCGGCTGCTGAGCCCCGTTTTGGCGCGTTTGCGGAGACGAGGATCATCATCGATGCGCTGCAGTGGGTGCCTTCTTTGACCGTCGGCGCCGGGGTTCACGACCTCGACCTTGCGTTGCGCGTGACCGGCGAAATCGCCTGGAGACCGACCCGGGACGGCGCGTTTTTCGCGCGCCTGACATCCGAGTTTGGTGGCATCCCACCTTTGACCGGGGTCGAAGTCGGCTACCGCTTCATCCGCGGCGCGGCGTCAGATCTCGACTTCTGAGCTCGAATGCGCCCAGGTCTGTGCGATCAGACTTTGCGAGGTCTTCGCAGCCCGATCGTGAAGAACGTGGAGATCAACCGCGTGCGTGTCGCGTAGATGCGGCTCATGGTTCCTCCACTCCGAAGAGCAAGTTGACGGTGCGAAAGCTGTCTATTTGGCGCCGGACTTCTTCTTGTTGGCGCCGGACTTCTTCTTGTTGGCGCCGGCCTGCTTCTTGGCGTCCGGTTCGGCGCCGTTGACACCGAGCTTCTCGAGGCGTCGAACCTCTTCCTCGTGCGCCTTGTCGTGCCACTGTGCGGGCAGGCGAATCTCGACGACCTTTGCCGTGCCTTTCGCTGCCGGCGTGGCGGAAACAGGCTGGCCTGTCTGCGCTGCGACTGCGGGCTTGTTTGTGTCGGCGGTGTCGCGGGCCGGAGCTCGTCGCCGCACAACCACGTTCTTGCGCATGGGCCAATGGACCTCGGCTTTCGCGGCGTCACCGGACGGCTCTTCGACGGCGGGTGTTGCAGTGGCCTGGGCGGTGGGCACGATCGGGCCGAACTCGACGCGGCCGGACGCAAAGCGCCAACGATTGCCGGCGCGAACCATCGTGGTGGTTTCACTCGGGGCGCTATCGGGCTGGTCTGCTTCATCGACGCGCACAGCGCCTTCAGTCACACGAACAGACACAGCCGCGACCTCACCGCCGCGACGCACCACAAACTCGGTGCCGACCACGCTGGCCCGGAATTGACCAGCCAGGACCTTGAACTGCTGGTTGGGCCGGCGCTTTTCGACCTGGCACGCGACCTCACCACTGCGCAGCCGCAGCCACGTGTTCCGAGAGTTGGCGGCCAGCACGCGCACTTCACTGCCGCCAGCGATCCGAAGTTCGAAGTGCCCGGGCACGACAAGGCGAGCAGACTTGGCGCCATCGGCGACCCGAAGACGTGCATCCGAAGCCAGCTTGGTGCCGGTGACCAGCGGTCGCCACGAACCTTGTGCGTCGGCCAGCTCGATCGAACCGTCCACGGCACCGGCGCGCAACGTCTCAGGCGCCGCAACGGTCGAAGCCATGTTTGCCGCGGCGACGCGATCCAGCTGCCGTTCGACAGCGGGCGCTTCGTAGACGAGATGCCACACACCGACGGCGAACAGGCCGAGCGCGGCCGCCATCGCCATGCCGAAGTAGATCTTCGTGGCGATCTTGGGAGGCGGAACGTACTCGCTCCCCATCATCTCCATACGCTCATCGAGCACGCGCCACTGGTCATCGGACAGCCCCGGAACCCGCGAACGCAGCAGCAACGTGTTGAATCGTTGCAGCTCGTCGACCTCATCGGTGCAATTCGCGCAGCCGTCGAGGTGGTCTTGGAGCAGGTCCCGATCGGCGACGAGGCCGGTTTCGCTGCGCGCATCAAGGAAGTCCATCCAGACTTCGGTCGTGGGACACCCACGTTCGGTCATATGCTCTGTCATTTGATCACCTGCAGCATGTGCGTGGGCAGAACACCACGGCGCTTCACTTCGCTGAAGATTTCGCGGCGAGCGTGGAACAGTCGGGATTTGACCGTGTTCACGCTGGTTCCGACCGTCGCCGCGATATCCTGCAGCGACATGCCTTCGAGTTCGTAGAGCGCAAACACCACACGTTTCTTTTCGGTGATGGTGCCGAGCACCTCGTAGAGGATTTTTACCGTCTCGCGCGCTTCGATCTGGTTGTCGATGCGCACCGACGCCTGGGTTCGTGGGTTCGCTTCGTCGATGCCGACCCAGCGCAGCCAGCCCTTTCGCTTGCCCTTGCGGATGTGTTGCAGCGCGACGTTGACGGTCACGCGGTGCAGCCACGTCGTGAAACGCGAGTCCCCGCGAAACTTGTAGAGCGCCCGTTGCAGCTCGATGAAAACGTCCTGGACGATGTCCTCGAGTTCGCTGCTCGGTCCAATGACGTGGCGCGCGACCGATTCGACGCGTCGTGAATGTCGCCGGTAGAGCTCAGCGAGTGCGTGACTGTTGCCGCGTTGGTAGGCCGCAACGAGCTGCTTGTCGATGCGATCTTCGTGGGCGCGGTCGTCTTGGAATTGAACGGCTGCCATTTTTCCTCTTCGACGGGCAAGCCCGCCTGTCACATCATACGTTGCGGGCTCCTTGACCGCGGATCAAAATCCGCTGGGGTTTGCTGGTCGCTTTCCCTGCAACGAGACACTCGTGACGACCGGTGATTGCGGTGGATCTGCGCGGATGTCCCCGCCGGGCCGCTGCCTTCATAGGTCTTCGTTGATTCCGCAAGTCTTTGATATTCTATAGATCGGTCTTGGGGCGTCCGATCCGCTTGCATCGCTGCAACCAGTCGCGGATCAACCCGACACCAGCGATCGCGCGACCATGCTGTAGTTTCCGCCGCGCGGAGGTAGCGAATGCGGGTACAACGATCCAGCGGCAGGCGACGGCGGCGAAGCCCAGCCGATCTGCTTGTTGCATTGCTGGCAGCAAGTGTGCTGTTGGCCTGGGGCTGTAGCGACGACGTCCTCGACGGTCCGGTCGATTCCACGGCCCAGACGAACCTGGGCGGCGACAACGGCAAGGTCGGCGACGACGGCAAGGGCGGCGCGACCGCAAAGACCACAACGAAGCTCTCCTTCGACGTGCAGAGCGTCCCGACCGGACCGCGAATCCTGCTGGAGCCGACCAAGACGGGCGACAAGACGTTTACGGTGCGCCTGCTCATCGTCGACTTCGCCAACCTTTTCGGCGTTGCCACGCACCTGCGCTACGACCCCAAGGCGCTCGAATTGACCGACCTCAAGACCCATGAGCTGCTGCGTGGCCCCGGCTACGACGCCCGCGCGATCGCAAAGGATTCGCCGAAGGGCCGCGTGCTTCTCGGCGTTGCCCGTTACCTCGTAAGTGGTAGCGCCTTTCAAGCGCTCAAGGGCGCGACTGTGAACAAGGCGGCCTGGGCGACCCTGACCTTTAAGGTGCTCAAGCCCGGCAAGCACACGGTCACCTTCGACAAGAACGCCACGATCGCCCGGCGATCGGACTACCAAATCGTTGACGCCGCATGGGCGACGCTCACCGTCTCGCACGAGGAGGTGGCCCGATGAAACGCCTCTTCTCCCGCGCCAGTTTTCTCGCCGCGCTCGTCGCGATCGCGATGCCCGTCGTCCTGGCCGGTCCCGCGGCCGCCGAACCGACCCAGAAGGCCGCGGTGCTGATCACCCTCAACCTGCCTCCGAAAGCTGGCAGCGCCTATGAACAGCGCCTCATTTTCCATCGCCTCGAGGCCAAGAGCCACGGTTGGGCCGCAGACGGCTCCGACGATCCTCATGGCGTGATGAAGACCGCTCCCACATGGGGCGCGGCGGACTACAGCAACGTCTTCAAGGCGCCCTGGGCGATCGTGCACCAGGACATCACGGTCGAGGTCGATCCGACCAAGGCGCGGCTCAAAGCCAACGTGATCCTGACGGTGCGCGCGGCCAAGGCGGGCATCAAGCAGATCAACCTGCGAACCGACATGCTCGAGAAGGTCTCTGTCACCGACATCAACGGCAAGGCGCTGCAGGCCAATTGGAAGAAGGTCATGGGCAACGCCGGCGGTCTGGTTGTTGGTTTGCCTCACGCGCTCACGGTGAACACGGACACCGAGCTTGTGGTCTCGTACGACGCGCAGCTCAATTGCACCGGCGGCGGTTACCGGCTGCGGCCCTGCAACTTCGACAGCAACTACTGGTCGGTGCAGTTCTTCCGCTACTACCTCAGCCACGGACAAGCCGGGCGCCATCCGTTCAAATCCGACCTCTACGTCATCACACCGATCGATCGCATGGCGGCCGCTCCCGGCATCCCGCGCGGCGCCAAGAAGCTCGCTGACGGTCGCCTTTCGTGGCACTTCGAACAGCCCGAACGCACCGAAAACGCGGGTTTCTCGATCGCGAAGTACAAGGCCTGGGGCGACGATCCCAACAGCGGCGTGGCCAACCCGGGGCCGTTCGTGCGCACCTACGCCCGCGGCGGCTACAACGGCCAGCTCGTCGTCGATCTCGCCCGCCAGGTCATCGAGTTTGCCGGCCAGCGGATGGGCGCTTTTCCGTGGGCCGGCTTCAGCCTCATCCAGGTCGCTCAGAATTTCGGCGGCGGATACGCGCCTCTCGGCGGCATCTTCATGTTGCAGTCGGTCTTTGGCGCCAAGAAGAACAGCTACGGCTGGACCAACCTCGTTGAGCTCCAGGCCCACGAGATCGCGCACCAATGGTGGGGCAACTATGTGCGGCCGGCGTCGGCCAACGACACGAGCCTGAGCGAATCGCTCGCCGAGTTCACGTCCTGCCTTTACACCGAAAAGAACTTGAAATCGCGCAGCCAGATGATCGGCAACAACCTGAGCTACGTGTACACGGTCAGCGCCAAGGATGACCGACCACTGGGCTCTTCAGCCGTTCACTACAGCAAGAAATACGTGCAGATCATGTACCACAAGGGTGCGGTCGTGATGGACATGATGCGCACCGAGCTCGGCGAAGAGCAGTGGCTCAAGGTGCTGACCGAGTTCGGCAAGCAGTACGGTCGCGACTACGCGTCGTGGAAGCACTTCCCCAAGGTCATCGAGAAGGTCACTGGCAAGGATATGTCCTGGTTCTTCCAGCAGTGGTTCGCAGAAACCGGGTCGATCCGCGGCCAAATCCTGACCAACGTCTCGCATTCGTCGACCGGAAGCCATCTGCGGCTTCGTTTCGCTCACCTCGGCGAAAAACCGATGCGCTTCCGCCTGCCTCTGCGCGCTTACTTCTCCGACGGCACGACCGACAACGTGTTCGTCGACATCATCCCCGAGAAGGGCACGCACCTGTCGATCGTCGAACACACCTTCGACAAGCGCCTGGTCGGCCTGCGCCCTGACTACGGCCGGCGATTGCTGCGCCGCTTCCAGGTCCTCACGCCCGGTGACGTCAACCTCAACGGCCTCGCCGACGGCACCGACCTGCTCGAGATCGCGTTTCGGAGCGGTCGCGCCATCGTCTTCAAGAACAAGTGGGGCAAGGAATCCTTCTTCCCCAACGGGCTCTGGGACGAGCTTTACGACGTGGTCGCCGACCATCGTATCGACGTGAAGGATATCGACGCGGTCGCCATGGCGATCGGCGAGGAGTCCATCGCTTTCTGATCGCGGCCACAGGCCGAGCAGGCCGCCGCCGCGCCGCGAAATCGATCGCTTTTTGGACCCCACCGTTGTAGTAGCGCGGCTATGAGCATATCCGCGCCCGATTCAAAGAAAGTCCACGTCGTCAGCCTCGGCTGCCCGAAGAACCTCGTCGACACCGAGCTGATGATCGGTCGGCTGCAACAGGGTGGCTTCGACCTGACCGGCGAAGCGAACGGCGCGGACGTGTTGCTGGTCAACACCTGCGCGTTCATCGAGTCGAGCAAAGAAGAGAGCGTCGACGCGATCCTCGACATGGCCGACATCAAGGCCGCCAACCCCGGCGCACGTCTTGTCGTTGCCGGCTGCCTTTCGCAACGCCATGCCCCGGAGCTCTCCGCCGAGATGCCGGAGGTCGACCTCTTCATCGGCACCGGTGAATACGATCGGCTCGCCGAGGCCCTCGAGCTGCCACCCGCGCCATCTGGACCCTTCACCGGCCTGCGAAAAGGGCGCTCCGAGTACATCGCCGACCACTTCGCGCCGCGCTATGTCGCGCCCAACAGCTTCTCCACCTACCTCAAGATCGCCGAAGGATGCTCTCAGGGGTGCGCTTTCTGCATCATTCCCAAGCTCCGCGGCGTGCAACGGTCGCGCACCATCGACGACGTTGTGGCCGAGGCGCGGGACCTGGCTTCGCGCGGAGTCGTCGAGGTCAATCTCGTCGCCCAGGACCTGACGCATTACGGTGAGGATATCGGCGACGGAAAGGCGCTCGTCAAGCTGGTGAGGCGGCTCGGCGAGGTCGAAGGCTTGCGCTGGGTGCGGCTCATGTACGCCTATCCGCATAACTTTGGCGACGACCTGATCGACGCCATGGCGGAGACGGAAAACTGCCTCAAGTACATCGACATGCCGATCCAGCACAGCAGCGACCAAGTCCTCGAGGCGATGAATCGGCGCACGTCACGGGCCGAAATCGAGGCGCTGCTCACCAAGCTGCGCGCGCGGATCGACAACCTGGTGCTGCGGACGACGCTGCTCGTTGGCCACCCGGGCGAAACGGACGCCGACTTCGAGGACCTCTACAGCTTCGTGCAGGGGCAGCGCTTCGAGCGGATGGGCTGCTTCATGTACTCGCAGGAAGAGGGCACGTTCAGCGCGCGCATGGATCGGCAGCTGCCCACAGCGGTCAAACGCCTTCGCCACAGCCGTCTCATGGCGCTGCAGAAGTCCATCTCCGCGGCGCACCAGCAAGCCATGGTGGGCCGCGAGGTCGACGTGCTCGTCGAGGGCCTGTCGGACGAAACCGATCTGCTGTTGCAAGGCCGCACCGGCGGTCAGGCCCCCGATATCGACGGCGTCGTCTACATCAACGACGCCCCGGACGACATCGGTCGTGGCCAGTTGCGACGGGCGCTGATCACCGAGACCGCCGGCGAATATGATCTCGTGGGCCACATCATCGCGTGATCGGCGATTGACAGCCCCTGCCGTGGTTTTCACCATGGCCGCGCACGCACGCATCACGACAACGACAGCAACAGCGTCGAAAGGGCGGAGACCGCAATGGCCAACGGGATGAATCGCGCTGGCTGGACGTTGCCGGGGTCGACGGTGCTGATGTCTGTCGCGGTGCTGCTCGCGACGGTGGCTGGCTGCTCCGACACGGTTGAGGAGCCTGCCGAGCCGGCCGTCGCCGCGATGTTCCATCCGTCGATCGCCAAAGTTGGCCAGAAGGTGCGGTTCGACGCGTCGCGCAGCTGGACCGACAAGGACGCAGCCAAAGAAGCGCGCGAAGGGGCCACGCTGGTCCGCTACACCTTCCTCGTCGCCGACGGCACGCCCGAAACGAACACGGCAGCGTCGTTCTACGACCATGTTTTCAGCAAGGCCGGCACGTACGCAGTTCAGTTGACGGCCACGGACGACCTGGGCCGCATCACGATCGCCAGGTCCACGATTGCGATCGCCGCTGACTACTCGCCCGCCTGCGATGCGAACACCGCCAAGTCGTGCGCTTCGGGACAATGTGACGGCGATCGTTGCGCTGTGCTGGCCTGCGCCGGAGACGCCGCGTGTTCGACCGGAACCACCGCCGGTCTGCGTTGTGTGGAAGGCATGTGTAAGGTCTCCAGTTCCCCATAAAAGCGCTTGACGCGTTGCCCCTACGCCGGTACACAGGCGCCCCGATTTTGGACGCCCATGCGCGTTTCTTGGAGCCTTCCAAGCGCACCCGGACGAGACCGAATCGAACGATTGAACGGTCGGCTGAACGAGCCGGCCGACGAACAAACCATCCGGCGACCAAAGCGCGGCTCCGGCCCGCCCCACGTCGTCAAACAAGTGAGGTCCCGACGTGGCCAATCACAAGTCGGCGCTCAAACGCGCCCGCCAAAACGAGACGAAGCGCATCCGCAACCGCGCTGGTCGTGCGTCGATGAAGACGGCGGTCAAGAACTTCGACACCGCGCTGCAAAGCAAGGGTGCCGGCGCCGCGGAAGACATCGCCGCTGTCGCCAGCGCGATCGACCTCGCGGCCAAGAAGGGGCTCATCCCCAAGCAGCGCGCAGCGCGAAAGATCGCCCGGCTGTCCAAGGCCGTATCGCGCTTGGGCTAGGCTCCGATGAGCTTTCTCGAAGGCGACGCCCTTGCACGTGTTCAGGCGGCGCCCCCCGGGCTGCAGCTGGCGGCTTGGTTCGACCATGTCTCGCAGACCCTCAGCGAACCTGCCCGCGCGCTCCTCAGCTATGCGGTTAGCGGGCTCGTGTCCCGCGGCTGGGTGAGTTCGGTCGACAAACTGCTCGAGTCCGCCGTTGAGTCGGTCGGCGAGTCCCACGAAAAAATGAAGGCGGCGTTCGACGAGCTCGAATCGTGCGGCATGGTGCAGACCGAAAACGGTCGCTTCGTCACCCTCGCCGCCGTGCTGTCGATGAAGAAGACCAACATCTCGTACTTCATGGACGGCGACCACCAGGTCCACCTGCTGGGCCCGCTCGCTGCGCTTGCCGTTCCGCAAGGACTGAGCCGCTCCGGCGAGATGATGGCCGACTGCGCACAGAGCGAGCCGAGCAAGCGCCTCAAGCTGGTGTGCGACGAAAGCGGCGTGCACAGCCGCGAACCCGACACGATCGCGATGTTTCTCGCCCATTGGGATGGCACGAGTCACCCGGCCGACGCGATGGCAGCGGGCGGATTGTTCGTTGACGACGACGCGCTCGCTGCATGGCAGGACAAACACGCCGATGTCGATGGGATGCCGTTGTCGTCGTTCATGTTCCCGATGGCGGCGACCGATCTCGGCGCCCGCACCGGCAAAGCGCTCGAAGCCGTATTGGACCGCTTCGGCTCCTACGCGTAACCCGCGCTACTCAACCACGTTCACGCTATTTCGCTGCCCGGCCATGCCGGCGCGCCACCGCTTGATGTCATCGCACCGCTGGCGGTAGGCGCTGACGTATGCCGACTTGCCGCCGATCGCGTCACAACGTCCCTGTCTTGCGTGGTCCAGGGCGCGCATTCGATCGACCTCGGCGCGAATCCGGGGGCTGAGGCCGCTTGTCTGGTCCATCGCGGCGTCGAAGCCGTCCGGTCGGTCGGCGTCGAGAAGGTGATGGCGAACCCATAGATAGGCGATCGCAGCGTCCTTTGGTACGTCGCTTCGGGCACGGTCGAGCGCGTCTCCCCAGCGGAGGATCGGCGGGCCCACGGCGAGCAGGTTGGCGGCGGTTTGCGAGACTCGTCGCAGGTCCATGCCGCGTTGGGCGCTTTGGGGCAAAACGGACGTCTGCTGCCATCGTTTGCGGCTTGTTCGTCGCAGTGAGTCTCGATCGGCGGGTTCCGTCGCGGCGGTTCGAAACAGGACGTCGCCCTCCAACCGCGCTGCCAACTGCTGCGTGAAACGATTGGGATAGCGGCCCCGCCGCCGCCCGTCGGCGATGAACTCACGAGCGCCAGTGAAGTCTCCCGCCTGCGCTGCGCTCACCGCAGCGGCTCGCCAATGGCTGCCGTCACAAGATCCGCAGCCGTCGGTGTGGTCGCTTAAAGTCGCGAGCAGGTCGGCGAGGAGTTCGGCTCGTTGCCCGTAGAGACCGAGCGCGAACAAGCGCCTCGATTCGCGGTGTTGGCGGCCGACATGAAGCGGACACGGGCGAAAGAAGAACGCGGCCCGCTCGAATCGGGCTTCAGCGCGGGCCATGTCGGTCTGGCTGAGCGGTCCGGCGGCGTCTGAATCGACGAAAGCGGCCCAAGCGGCGAAAACGGCATCGGCGGACGATCCCGTGGCCTCGCCGATGTCGGCGGTGGCATAGAGCTTTCGCAGCGCTGGGTCACCGTGCACGTCGCGCAACCAGCGCAGCAATGAGCCGGCGATCGTGTAGCTGCGCGCGCCGCTATGAGCGAAGAAGCCCCGCGGTGAAAAGAGCGATTGGACGGCGGGTGCAAGCCCCAGACGACGCATCGCACGGGCCCATTGGTGCGGGGTCAGGCGCTCACGAATCGGCCACTCGGCCGCGACTGCGAGGCCCTCGATGAGCAGGGCGTCGGGGACGACAACGCTGCGCATCGGCAGGTTCAGGGGGCCGGCGGCGAGGTCGGCGGAAAACGCGTGAGCGAGCTCGTGGGTCAGGACCGACGCCCCGTAGCCGGGCCAGACGATGTGCACCTGTCGCAGCCAGGGTTTGGCGAGCTCCACCCGTTCGGCACCCATCAGGCGTCTCTTGCGACGGCGATCGGGATACACGAAGACCTTGAGCGTCTCACCGGCCGGTGCCCCAAAGAAACGCTGCAGCTGCATATACCGCACGGCCGTGTCTTCTATGAGCAGATGCGCGCGCTTGCGAAACGTCGATCCGCGCGGCATGTGCAGCACCACGGCGGGCCGCGGCGCGGAAGGGTCAGCGACGTTCACCTCTGCGCGAACGCTCAAGGTGTCGGTCACCCGGCGCGTCGAGACAAGCCAGCCTTCGGGCCCGGCGCGCACGATGAACACGGCGACCGCGGTTACCGCCACGACGCCCGCGATTCGCCGTCTCGACGGCATCACCGCGGCGATGGTCAGCGTCGGCCACGCCGCGAGATCCAGCAGACGGAAGGCCAGGTAGGCCCACCCCGGACGCACGGCGTCTTCGTACAGCGGTCCGGCGATCCAGCCCACGAGTGGGTGAAACCCGAACGCCTGGGGGTGGTGATAGAAGAACCAGAGCGGCGGCAGCGCCGTGGCTATGAACAGCCCCGCGACGACCCAGCCGGCGCGTCGAATCGATGCGTGGGCACCGAGCACACCCCAACAGACGCCGACAATTGTGGCCGCCCATGGCCCGAGCGCCGCGAACAACAGGCCAGTAGCTGGATCGCACCAAGGAGCGACCAAACCCCGCGACGCGGCAATGGCGGTCGGCCCGACGGCGATGAGTGGCAGCCACGACGCAAACTTTCCGGCGCGACCTCGCATCACCTCGATGGCAGCCCACGCCGCCGCGATGCCGCAGACCGGCGCGAGGGCGAGGCAACCGTGGTAGTCGAGGACGTCGAAGCCCGGCACCCACCAGAGCACGACCGCAAGCAGGCTCGGTGCCATCAACGCCAGCCCGAATCGCCATCTCATTTGTGCACCGTGGCGGCGTTCGGTCGTCCGCGCCAATGGACTATGATCGATGGACGCAACGGCCTCAACAATGTGGTGTTGACGCGTGGAAAAGCGTCGATCCGAATGCTATGGTCCCGGCGTTCCATCGCGATGTCGCGCATCGCCGTCCGGGGCGCTTACCTTTTGTAGGTCCTTTTCGTGGCACGAACGACGGATCTGGCGACGGGTAGATTCAGCGGAAGGTAGACCGTGTCCCAAACCACTGCACAGCTTGTTCGCGTGGGCGCTGGCGCCGGCGAGCAGGTGATCGAACTTGGCGACGTGACCACCGTCGGCCGACAACCCACCAATACGCTGCAGATCGTCGATCGCCTGGTTTCCAAGGAACACGCCGTGATCTCGCGGCGCCCCAACACGAACATCTTCGTCCTGCGCGACCTCGACAGCCGCAACGGCACCTACTGCAACGACGTCCTGGTGGAGAGCGCGAACGTTCTCAAGAACGGCGATCTCGTGCGCATCGGCAGCACGTGCTGGCGATTCGAAGGCTCTGAGCCCGAAAAGGAAGCGCCCGCAGCTGCTCCCGCCGAGGAAGAGCCGCCCGCCAGCATTCACGCCACGATGCAGCTCGATCTGCTGCGCGACTTTGCGCCGGTCGATCTCGTCGCTGACGAACGAACGCTCCGCAACGACTACGAAAAACTCCGTCTTGCCTACACGCTGTCAGGCGACATGGCGGGCGAAACGAGCCTCGACACCATGCTCGACAAGATCCTTCGCCGGATCTTCGAGTGGCTGCCCGTCGATCGCGGCGTCATCTTGCTCGTCGACGAGAAAGCGGAGGTCGATCCGGCCGATCCCCGCGCCAACCTCGAGGAGATGGCGGTCCGGATTCGCCCCGGCGTCGGCTGGGAAGACCACCAGACGCACGTCCAGGTACCGCGTTCCTTGCTCAAGCAGTCGCTGGGCAAGAAAGAAGCGGTCCTCAGCACCGATGCGCGTATGGACGCACGCTTTGGCCAGGCCCACTCGGTCGTCCTGCAGGGCATTCGATCGAGTATGACGGTGCCGCTGATGGCGAGCGACCGCACGATCGGCGTTCTCCACGTCGACTCGCTGATCTCGACCGGCCTGTTCACCGAAAAGGACTTGTCGGTTCTCGGCGCCATCGCCCGTCAAGCGTCGATCGCGATCGACAACATCTTGATGCAGCGCCGCATCGAGACCGAGACCCGAAACCGCGAATCGCTGTCGCGAATGCTGTCGCCCAACCTGGTCGACCAGATCGTCGGTGGTGAGCTCGAAGTCGTGAAGGGCGGCGAGCTTCGCCAGGCGACGGTGCTGTTCGCCGACGTTCGCGGGTTCACCAACCTGACCGAGATCACGCCGCCGTCGGAGATGGTCGCGCTGATGAACGAGTACTTCGAGCGGGTGACGCAGATCATCTTTGCCAACAACGGCACGCTCGATAAATACATCGGTGACGCCGTGATGGCGTTGTTCGGCGCGCCCCTCAAGAGCGGTGAAGACGAGTGGAACGCCGTCAAGGCCGCGATGGAGATGCAGACTTCCGTTGACGAGTTCAACGAGATCCGCAAGTCGCAGGGCAAAGAGCCGATCGGCGTGGGGATCGGAATCGCAACCGGCCAGTTGATCGCCGGCTACATGGGTTCGTCGCAGACGTTGAGTTACACCGTCCTTGGCCGGAGCGTGAACCTCTCTGCGCGTCTTTGCGGCATGGCCGAACCCGGCGCCGTGTTGCTTGGGCCACAGACCTTCGACGTGGTCGAGAGCCGCTGCAAGGGCGAGCCGCTCGACCCGATCAAGCTCAAGGGCATCACGCAGATGGTTTCGCCGATCCGCTTGACCGAGTTGAACCCGTAGCTGTCCGGTTCAGATGTCCTGGTGACGTGCGGGCCGTCAGCCGTCGATCATGCGCAAGCGTCCGCAGAGCGCTTCAATCACAACGTAGCCGGCATCGAACGCCTGTCGCGCGTCCTTTTCAGCTTCGTCGAGGCCGCGGTTGAGCGTGTCCTTTGCGACGCGGATCCCGTCGTAGCGTGCCGTCCACGATAGCCAGCGCTGGACTGTCGCTTCGTTGGGCGCGTGTCCGTTCGCCGCGGCGCGGAGGGTGTCGCGCAGCTCGCGGACTTCGGATGCAGGTGCCTGGTTGCAGGCTGCGAGTACGGGCCAGGTCGGTTTGCCCTCGCGAAAATCGGCGCCCGCCAGTCCGCGTCCCTTGGTGCCCGTTGCGTCGAGCAGGTCGTCGCGGATCTGGAACGCGAGACCGATGCGTCGGCCGGCACGCGTGGCGGCGTCGAGCCGTGATTTGTTCGCCCCCAAGATGATGGCAGCGCCACGCAGAGCAGCTGCAAACAGGGGGCTGGTCTTGGCGCACGCGATGGCGGAGACGGTGTCGAGGTCTGCGCCGGCGGCGTCTCGAAGGGCCACGTCTGCCACCTGCCCGCGGATCGTCTCGGTGAGCGCGCCGGCGACGAGGGTGGCGACATCGGCTCGCGCGTCTGCGGCGATGGCCTCGGACTGCAGCACGGCGACGATCGGCGCGATGAGCAGCAGATCGCCCGCGTTGATGGCTTGGGGGATGCCTTCGACCGTCCAAAGAGTCGGTTGGCCGCGTCGCAGCGTGTCGCGGTCCTGGATATCGTCGTGAACCAGCGTCCCGTTGTGGATCGCTTCGATGGCCGCGCCGACCTCGATGGCAGCGTCGACGTCCCCACCTTCCAACGTGACAAGGGCGGGCGGAAGAAGGCCTCGCAGGCGTTTTCCACCGGTCGCGAGCACCTGGTCGACAAGCTCCGCGCCCAGTTTTTGACCGAGCCCGTCGGCGACGCCGTCCACAGGCGAGACGGTGCACGCGCGCCGGACCGCGTCTTCGAGAGGAGTACGAAATCGGTCGATGCCGAGGTCAGCTTTCACGGACGGCTCCGGTTGATGGCGCGATGTCTTCGGGCAGTCGATGCACGCAGAGCCCGTCGCGCGCGGCCCAATCGGTGAGCAGTTTGTCCCGGAGTGCAGCGCCGGTTCCGAACGCGAGCACACAGTCGCCCCCGCCTGCGCCGGATACGCGGGCAACTCCACCGCGTTCGCGGATCCAGCCGCAGGTGGTCTCCACGGCCTTCGAAGGCAGCATCGTCCCGGCTTGGACCGCTTCGTCGAACGCTCGCTGGCAGCGGTCCAGGCCGCGCAGAATCGAAGCCACGTCGCCGGTCGTCCAGGTGTCGATCAGCCGTTCACTGGCTTCACCGAGCCCGTCGCGAAGCGCGCCTGTGGGCTTTTTGCGGATCGCCGTTCGCGTGTTGGCCGCCTCGCCGGTGAACAGCGCCAGGGCCCACAACTCTCCGGGCCACGACACGGGCATGGCGCTTCGATTCGAGGCGTCGTAAGCGACAGTTCCACCGGCCTGTATCGTGCCGATGTCGTAGCCACTGCCCTTGCCGCCTTGCATCGCGAAGTGGATCGCGTGGGCCAACCCGGCGAGTGCGCGGGCCTCCGGGGCCTCGGCTTCGGTCCGATCGTGCGCCGCCGAGCCAACGTGCCCGGCGCGACAAGCCCGCAAAGTGGCGACGACAGTGGCCGCGCTTGTGCCCAACCCAAATTTCACGCCGTCCACCTGGCCCGCGATCTTCAAGCGGAGCGAGCCGGTCAGAGGCCAACCGGCACCCGCGGCCCCGCGCAATGCGTCATCGACGACAGACGCGATCCCGGCTGGCGCTTTTTCGCCGAGCACCCATGAAAACGTGGTGTCGAAGGCCTCGACGTCGATTCTTGGGTTCGATTCCGGCGTCTTGAGCCGCCAGCCAACCAGCCTGCCGACAGCGACGGAAAGCGCGCGATGGCGCCCATCGAGGACCGCGTACTCGCCGGCGATCATCAGCTTGCCGGGCACGGTGCCCGCCACGGTCTCAGCCATTGGGGACGAGGTGCGCGCCGCCCGAGATGCGGGTCTGCGTCGTGACCGCGATGCCCTCGAGGCGACCCAACTCGGCCGCGACCATGCGCACGTCTCGCGCGCTGCAGAGCACCACGACCGACGGGCCGGCATCGATTGTGAACAGGCACTCGGCGCCCTGGGCGCGCAGGGAGCGGACGGCGTGAATGATCGCGAGCGTGGCCGGCTGCCAGTAAATCAGCGGCGGCTCGGTGGCCATCATGACCGCGTGCATCGCCAAGCAGTTTGCTTCGACGATATCGGCCAGGAGGCGGAAGTCGCGGTCGGCGATGGCGACCTTGCAGTGGTCGTAGTCCTGCCGGCAGCGCTTGAGCCAGCCGTCGTAGTACGGCGAGGTTTCCCGGGTCCACCGCATCCCTTCGGTGGACGAGATCTTCTTTTGGCCGACATCGACGTGGCAAACGAGCGCGCGCAGCGGCCAGTGTTCGGGCGGTTGGACGAGCCCAGCCACCGAATCGAGGCCGTCGTCACGAACGCCGCGGCGCCATTCTACCCAGCCACCGTGGACGGAACGGCTCGCCGAACCCGACCCCAGGCGGGCGATGCGCGACAATGTCTCGTCGTCCGCGTCGAGCCCGTAGGCGGCGGCGGCGGCTTTGGCCAGGGACGCGAACGCAGATGAGCTCGACGCGAGTCCCTGGGCGGTAGGCACGGTGTTGACGCTGCGGATGCCAGCGCGCACTTCGGTATCCGCCAGCTCGCGGATCGCCCGCATGACTCGCGCGACGCGCAGCAACCCCGGGCCCTGCAGCGGCTTGTCATTGAGCGCCATGATGTTGGCTTCGAGGCTCTCTTCGGGCGCGACGACGGTCAGCGAACCGAGCTCGGCCAATGTGACGGAGATGCTTGATGCGGCCGGCAGGTTGAGCTCGTCGTCGCGTTTGCCCCAGTACTTGACCAGCGCGATGTTGATCGGAGCGAAAGCTGCTGCGCGCGTGTAGGTCATGTTGTGCTCCTGGGCATCGACGGTCGCTGTCAACGGGTGATCGCGACCGTGCGGGCGCTGTGTGCGACTTCGGCGACGTGACGCGCCACTGTTTGCGCGATCTGTGCGCTGGGTGCAAGGGCCAGCACGTTTCCACCCAGTCCAGCCCCTGTCTGCTTGGTCGCGATGGCCCCCGCTGCGGCCGCGCGTTCCATGGCTGTCGTCATGCGGTCGTCGAGCACGTCGAGGTGGATGAGGGCGGCCGCGTTAGCGTTCATGGCGGCGGCGAGTTGGTCGATGTCATCCGTTCGCAAGGCGTCCGCAGCAGCTCGCGCGGCGCTGTCTGCGGCCATGGCGAGGCGCGACGATTCGTCGGTTCCCAGTCGCATGCGGGCTTTGTTCGCTCGTCCGATGGCAACAGCGGTTGCTGGGGCGGGCCCGACGTCGATGAGCACCCACCGCGCTCGCGCCAGCCGTCCACCGGCCGCGACTTCCACCGGCCCCATCACGACGCCGTCGCGAAACAAGACCCCGCCCTCTGCGGCCGCTGCCGCCGGATCGATCCCCGACGAGCGCCCGTGCACGACGTCTTCAACCTGGCGGCACGCCTCGACGAGTGCTGTGAGCGTAAGGGCCCGACCGGCCGACGCGGCGAGCGCCCGCACAAGCGCTACCGAAAACGCCGCGCTGGACCCGACCCCACGGGCCACGGGAATTGTCGATGCGACGGTGGCTGTGCCGGGGCCGATGTTCCCAAGCGCCTTGCGCGCCGCTGCGATCATCGCCAACGAGTCGCTTCGAGCTTCATCGGACAGCTGGGTTTCGGTTTCGACCCTGTCTGCTGCGCCCGCTTGCCAGGTGACCTCTGTCCGCAGGCTGGGGAGGCCTACCGCAAGCGCGGTCGCGCCATCCAAGACGAAGTGCTCGCCGCAGACAATGAGCTTGCCGTGCCCAATCCCCGCGAACACTGGCGTTTAGTCCCGAATCAGCGGGGTGTTCGCCAGGTGCGACAGCGTCGGGGCCCCGACCATGAACATCGTCACGCGAAGGGTCTCGATGACGCCCTGGATCTCGTTGACGACCGCTTCGACGCCGTCTTGCGCCGCGACGAGAAAGGGCCAGGCCATCGCGGCAGCGTCGGCACCCAGGGCGATGCACTTGGCGACCTCAAGCCCGTTTCGCAGCCCGCCCGACGCCACGACGATGCGACCGGGAAAAGCCGTGCGTGCGTAGACGATCGACGCACTGGTCGGCGTTCCGAATCCGGCTAACACGGCGCCCGCGATCGCTCGCGGGGTTCGCTGTCCGTGGCGAAGGGCTTCGATGCGCGGCCAGCTCGTGCCGCCAACCCCCGCGGTCTCGATTCCAGCGATACCGGTGAACGACAACGCCTTGAGAGTGGATGCGGACAAGCCGACGCCCACCTCCTTGACCATCACCGGCAGCTCGCAGGCCGAAACGGCCCGGCCGATCGCGTCCAATACGCCCTTCCAATTGCGGTCGCCCTCGGGCTGGACGGCCTCTTGGAGCGGGTTGAGGTGCACAAACATCGCGTCCGCGCCGACGTCCCGGGCGAGCTTCTCGAGGCCCTTTCCGTCGAGATTGTCGCGCAGCTGTATCGCGCCGATGTTTCCCACCAGGAGGGTCGACGGGGCGAGCGCGCGAAGCTGAAACGTCTGCGCCGCGGCCACGCCACCGTCGATCATTGGTCGCTGCGAACCGAGGCAGAAACCGACCCCGCAGCGTTCTGCTGCCTGCGCGAGGATGCGATTGATCGCGCCTGCGTCATTCGTGCCGCCTGTCATCGCCCCGATCAACAGCGGCGCGCGCAGGTTCTTGCCGAGTACGCGGCAACGCAGATCGATCGCGTCCAGGTCCAGCTCAGGGAGCGATTGGGCTTCGAAACGGTAGGCTGCCAGTCCGTTGCCGGCCCCCGGGCGCTGGACGCTGGCGTCGTTGAGCGCGATCGAGAGGTGTTCGGTCTTGCGCGTGGCGAGCTGGGCGTGGTCGTCGCGATGGGTCATGGCAGATCCGGGCTCGTCAGCGCATCCAGGGGCATCCGATTGTACCGCGCCCACAAGGCTCGATAGCCGCGAGAATCCCCGCTGCGATGCCGATCTTCCAGCGCGTTGAGGCGCCACTGCAGGACTCGGAGGGTCGCGTCGCGAGGTGCGAGCTTCTGCGCAAGCTCGAGCTCGCCCCGCGCCGTCTCCACGCGGCCCATCCGGAGCGCCCCGGCTGCCTCGATCGCGTGCTGCCACACCAGGACTTCGCGCGTCTGCCGGTCGATCGGTCCGAGCCGTTCCAGCCGCTCATACAGGGCGCTCCAGATGCGCTGATGTCGCTCGGCTGCCTGGGCGTCGGTGTAGTCCACGGCCCTCTCCGGCTGCCGGAGCAGGCGGTTGGCGAACGCGTCGAAGCCGTAGACGCTCGGCGGAATGCGGATATCGGCGTCGCGCTCCGCGAAAACATCCCAACGATTGACCAGCGGGAGCAGGTTGCCGATGGCGGGGGTCTTCAAGCGCACAGAAACACGGGCAAGGCCGCCCACTTCGGGTCGTCGTTTCGACAGCCAGCGCGCGAATCGTTTGCCCCCATCCGTATCGCCCGTTCGGAACGACAGGTGGCTGGCGGTCAGGTCGGGGCGTCGCCCTTCGGCGATGCGAAACGCCTGTTCGTTGAACGCGAGAAACGGCTGGTTGGAGAGGTACAGGGCGCCCGGCGAGAAAACGCGCCGCATGTGCCCGTCAACGATGTCCGGCGAACGCATCCCGGCGAGGTTGACGTCCGGGTCATACCACTGGCCGAACGCCTGCAGCGCGCACATCAACAGCAGCCATGGCAGCACGAAGAAACTCAGCCGTCGACGTCGGCTCGCTGCCAAGCGACGCAACGGGCCTTCCGCTCCGAAGACCATCGCGCCAAACGAGGCGATGCCGATCCCGAGGGCTGCCGCGGCCAGAGCCGTGTAACCGTAGTCGTCCGGGTTGCCGGTGTTGATCGCCATCAGCGCCTTTGTTGCGAGCGCTCCCAGGGCGGCCACCGCGACCGCCAACCATGCCCGCCGTCGCTGCAAGCCGCCGAGTCCGAGCCCGACGAAGCCAACCGCGGCGACGATCGGACCGGTGCGGGCCGCGAGGGCCCCGAAAAGCACGAGCAAGTTGTCGCCGATCGCGACATTGGACTCGGTGACTGATCGCTGAAAATGCGCGGCCGTGATGCCCTGCCAGAAGCCGAGCGGCGTCGCTGGATCGCCCCATTGCATCTCGGTGTCGGCGAGCGACCGCAGGCTCGGCGCGAGGTACGCGAGGCCGGCGAAAGCGGCGACCGCAACGGCGGTCAGCAGAACACGAGGGCGACCGCGGCCCAGGCTCATCAATGCCGGCCACCCGGCGACGGCGACCGCCGGCAGCGCAAACAGCGTAATGTAGTGATGATTGAGCAGACCGACGGCGACCGCGACGGCGGTCTCGACGACCGGGCCGGGCCGCAGATCTCCGCGTTCGGCCGCGTCACCTGCCCGAAGCGCCGCGTCGATGGCCCAGAGGTTGCTGGCCAGCGCGAGCGTGTAGACCTCGGCGCGCCCACCGAAGAGCCACATCGAGCCCGACGAAGCCACAGCGACGCCGGCCCCAAACGCCCACCAGGATCCAGCGGTCGTCGTGCCAAACGGCCCCATCGCGCGACGGGCCAGGCGCACTGTAAGAGCGACGGCTAGCGCCCCAAAGATCGCGCTGAGCCAGACCACGCGCGCGCTGTAGGCACCGATCGGAAGCCACTCTGCGAGCCCCGCCAGCGACAGCCATGCCGGGTGCCCTGGGGGATGAATGCCGCCCAACTCTCGGGCTGCCGCGATCAACTCGGCAGAGTCCAGCCACGACGGGCCGCCAGCCGAGATCGCGACGAGCACGACGCCGGCCAGTCCCGCAGCAAGAACCGCCGCTGGGTCGCTGGCGAAAGCGGGCATCGGCGCCGGCTGTTGATCGTTCACGCGTCGAACCTGAGCTCGTAGACGGCGCTCTGTCCCGGCGATTCTTCCACGGTCACCATCACGCGCTGCGGCCGAAGTTGAGGCAACTCGGCGCTGAGTTTGTCGATGAACTGCCGACAGATGAAACGCGCCAGCAGCTCACTCGCCGTGTTCTCGATGTCGAGCAGGCACACGTCTCGGATCGGAAAAATGTAGCGGTCGTCGCGATACAGCACCGTCACCTCTTTTTCGTCGGCATCCACCTGCAGGTGCTGGTTGCGGAGCGGAATCAGCGTGCGGTGGTCCAGGCTATCGCACACCGCCTTGAAGATCGGTTTGACGACGAGGAAGTCTGCCACGAGGTTGGCGTCGTCGAGCTCCGAGTCCAGTTCGAGCGTGGCGCGGTAGTTGTGCCCGTGCAGCTCTTCGCGCGTGCCGTCGGCGAAGATGAGGAAGTGCGCCGAGCCGAAGTTGAAGTACTGCTTGTAGAGCCGAATGCCGTGGCGTTCCATGGGCTTTCCGGTGGCCATCTTTCACTCCGAGGGGGCGTGATCTCTTACCCGGTCCGCTGTCAGCGCCCGGGCTTGCTGCCGATCGGAGCGCGAGCCTACAGGGGCCGATCGTCGGGCAAAAGCCCATCGCGGTTCGCCACGTACGCCGCGAGCATCGCGACCACTGCCAAGAACGCGATCGCGGCATAGTAGAGCCAGAGCATCAGCGCCAACACACCGGTCAGCGTGCCGTAGATCGCGTTCATCGCGATCACCTCGGCGACGTATAGCGTGAACGCTCGTTGGCCGAGGAACCAGAGCAGCGCATAGAGCACGGCCGCCACCGCGATCCGTCGCTTGCCGAGCCGCCTCGAGCCCGCCGACCAGCGCACGATGATGAAGAACCCGATCGCGATCGGCAGCGCCTGACCGGCGGCGAACAGCGACGGCAGCCACGCCGACAAGTCCTCCGAAAACGCCGCGACCTTCACCTGCGTTGTGGTCATCCACCACTGCGTCAACGGCGCCGCGAAGACGAGCAGGGCGGCCAACAACCCCATGAAGATGAACACGAGCGACATCGAGCCCGCCGCCCGCCACGCCGAACGTCTCTTACGCCCGAGAGTCACGCGGATCGCTGCGTCGAGGCGGGCAAACACGCCGAGGCCGAGAGTGACCGCCGCCACCGTTCCGTAGACGCCGTTTTCCGCCCGATGTTCCACGAGCTGGTGCGCGAGCGCTGCTGGGTCCCACGTCACGCCCGGCAACAGCTGCTGGACGAAAGCGATGAGCTTCTTCATGATCGGCTCGCTTGCGACTTCGTACCCCGCGATCTGGGCCATGTCGTCGAATTTGCCGAGCAGAAAACCAGCCGCCGAAAACGCACCGAGCAGCGCCGGAACCGCCGCCAGCATGCTGAAGAGCGCCAGGGCCGCCGCACGATCGATGATCTCGGCCCGCAAGCCGATCGTCACAGCCCTGCTGATCACCGGCAGACGCACGGAAAGCCGCGCCTTCGCTCCATCGATCGTCTTGAGCAGCCACCCGAAAGCGCCCTCGCTGTTCTGTTCATCGGTGGGATTTGGTGGCATCTGCTCCTGCGAATCTTCGACCACCGCTGCGGATAAGTCGCGCGCCGGTGTCAAAACGCTACGATAGCCTCAGCCCTTGACGGAAGATCCTGTGGACGAGCTTCTCAACAACCTACAGGTCGCGCCGCTGTCCTTGTCGGCGCTCGTCATCAACCTCGTGATGGCGGCCGCGATCGCAGCGGGCCTTGGCGTCCACTATCGGTACCTCGGCGGAACGCTCGCCGGTCGGGCGCATTTCTCCCGCGTCTTCGTCTTCGTCGCGCTCGCCACCTGCCTCATCATCAGCATCGTCAAGTCGTCGCTGGCCTTGTCGCTCGGGCTGGTTGGCGCCTTGTCGATCGTGCGTTTTCGGACACCGGTCAAAGAACCTGAAGAGCTCGCCTACCTGTTCATGGCCATCGCGATCGGGCTCGGTTTCGGCGCTGACTATCGACTCGAAACGGGCGTCGGCACCGTCGTCATTCTCGCGCTCGTCACCCTCGTCCAAATGGCGCGCCGTCGCGATCACGGCCGCAACCTTTACCTGAGCCTTGGCGTCGATGCCGAAAACGAGGCTTCCGCGGCGATCGAACCCGTCCAGGCCATCTTGGTGCAGCACTGCACAGCCGTCGATCTGCGCCGCATGGACACCGAAGGCAGCCACGTCGAGCTGACATACCAGGTCGACGTCGAAGGCCCCGCGAGCATCACCGCGCTCACGTCCGCGCTTCAAAAGCAGTTTCCGAGCGTGCGGGTGACCCTCATCGACCAACAGCGAATGCCCGCAGTCTAGCGGTTTGAGGGAGTCGTCGTGCGCATCGACGTCGCTGTCCGTCCCACCACCGCTGTAGGTCGCTTTCCGGCATGGCTGCTGGGCTTGCCGGCGATCGCGCTGGTGGTCATCGGTGCTGCGCTTCCCCTGATCGGCGCCGACTCACTCGACGCGTTCATGACGAGTCGCGGTTGGCGCGCGAGCGAAAAGCGTGGTCCGGCCCTGCAGGCTTGGATCGGCGCGATCACCAAGCCGTCCGTCGATCTGCCCGTGCTGCGCTTCGATGTGAAGTTCAAGTCGTGGAAGAAGCTGCTCGACAAACGCGCCTTTGCCTTGGCGGAAGGACGCCTCGACGCGTCCAACAAGGATTTCGTCGGCGGCGAGCTGCGTTTTGGCGGGCGGACGATGGCGGTCAAGCTACGTCTGCAAGGCGACGACGTCCGTGCCCTGGCCGGGTCGAAGTGGCCGATTCGCGTGCGGGTTCGTGGCGGCGATCATGTGCTGGGCGTTGAGCGGTTTACACTCAAATCTCCGATCGGCGACGGGTTGTACGACAAGCAGTTTCTCTACGGCGCGATGCGCGAGGCCGGCGTCATGGCGCCGCGGTATCGGTTCGTCGTTGTCGAAGTAAATGGCAAGGATTTTGGCACGTTCGCGCTTGAAGAATACCTGAGCAAAGAGCTCGTCGCCGACAACCGTCGTCCGCCCGGTCCGCTGTTGCGCATCGTCGCCGCGTTGCCCGCCGATTCCTCCGCCACTTCCGACGACGACGCGATCGGCTACGTCGACCCGCGGCTGCTCAAGGCCAAGGTCCACCGAGCTGGGCGATGGCGCGACGAACCGCTCCGACGTGCCAAATCCAAGCGCGGTCGTCAGCTGCTCGACGGCTTGCTCGATGGTTCGATCGCCGTGGATGACGCGGTGGACACCCACACAACCGGTCGCTTTCTCGCCGTGGTCAAGGCGTTTGGCGTCGAGCCCCTCGTGCGCTGGGACAACATGCGCTGGTACTACAACATCGCGATCGATCGGCTCGAACCCGTCGCCTACTCGTCCGGCCCCGTCGACCTCGATCGCACCGGTTCGCGACCCATGCGCCGCCCGCTTCCCCACCACCTGCTCAGCAGCCCGGCCACCCGTCGCGCCGCCGCTCAAACCGTGCCACGCGACGTGCCGATCACCCGCCTGTTGCGGGACGAATTCCCGATGGCCGTGCCCCGCGAAAGGAAAAAGCGCGAGGTCAAAGCCGCAGAGCCCGGTCCTGGCTCCGAGCCGCCGGTCAACATCTCGATCGAACGCATTCTCAAGCGCGACCCAGTCTGGCCCAAGCGCGCCTGCATCGTGGTTCCGGCGGGAACGTGGACGATCGAGCGCCCGATCAGGCCGCCACCGGGAAGCTGCCTGGTGGTCGAACCTGGCGCGACGATGAAATTTCAAGATCGCGGCGCGCTGATCATCCGCGGCGCCGCCACCCTGATAGGCAGCCGCGACAGACTCATCCGCCTCCGTTTCGGCTGGAGAACGGGACCGACAGCACCGCGAGGTCTCGTGATCAGTCGCGGCGGACTTGTCGCGGCGCACGTCGGATTTACCGGTGGAGAGTCAGCAGTGGGGCGGCCACCTCTGGTTGTGCACGAGTCGCGTGCCGAGCTCAGCAACGTCGTCTTCAAGAACTGGCCGGGCTCTGCAGCGCTCGAAGCTGTTCGTGCCACGATCGAGCTCGACGATTGCGTCTTTGTCTCCGGCAAGGGCGACGGGATCGCGATCGCGTACGGCCGAGACAGCCGCATCCAGGACACCAGGCTCAGCGACATCGCGGGCGACGCAATCGACGTGCGCGGTGCCACCGGGCTGCGCATCACCGGCACGTATGTGGACAAGGTCGGCGACAAGGGCGTGTCGATCGGCGAAGGCTCAACCGTCGGCATCGATGCCATGGTGATCGCCGGTGCCGCGGTCGGGTTGGCGATCAAGGACGGCAGTCGGGTCACCTTGCGCAACATCAAGATGGTCGACATCGCGCACACCGGGCTGGCCGCGTACGCAAAAAAGCCGCGTTTTGGCAGCCCGAAGGTCGCCGCCGAATCCTGCACGATCGTGGCCCGCGACAAGGCGATCCTCAGCCACGGTGACAGCGAAGTGCGAGTCGATGGCAAGCTCCAACCGACCGAAAAGGCGCCGCTCGCCCGCATCATCAAGCTCGGCTGGCTGGGCGGTTGAGGCGGAAACGACATGACCACCGGCGTCCACATCCTCGATCTGCTCGGCAACCAGGACGATCCCCGCTACGAGATCAAGATCGGCGTACCCCGGACGTCGCGCGCCGCCATCGACACCTGGCTGCATGACGAGGGCCTTGGCACCGCCTACCCACCCCGCGTTGTGCGCAGCGTCTACTTCGACACGCCCGACTTCACCTGTCTGGAGTCGGCAGAAGCCGGCATCGCCGACCGCGTCAAGGCCCGCATCCGCTGGTATGGCGAAGGACTGTGTCCTGACGAGCTGCGCTTCGAAGCCAAGTGCAAAAGGGCGCAGGCAGGCTTCAAGCATATCGCCAAGCTGCGCGGCCCGATCGACTTCGAGTCCTTGTCGTGGCGCGCGATCCGGCGGCTGATCCGACCCCAGTTGCCGCCGGTTCTCGGCCTGCTCTTCGACACGACGGAACGGCCGAGCGTGGCCGTGCGGTACTACCGGGAGTATTTCGTGACCCGGGACGGCGCGATTCGCGTCACGATCGACAACGAGTTGACCTTGTGGCCGCAACACCTCTTGCGTCCGCAGTTTCGTCGGTCCGTCATCCTCGACCCCATGCACGTCGTCGAAATCAAGGCGGCCGTCCCCGATCGTCAGAAGGTGGCGCAGATGATCAGCTCCGCGCCTGGCCGGCCGACTCGCCTGAGCAAATACGCGCTCGCCCTGCAGGCCTCTCGAACCTGAACCACCCTGCGATTCCGCCGCGCAGTTTTACGGTTTCACGCCTCATTCGGCTTGCCTCCAAGCCCTGCAAGTGCTATCCGCCCGCGTCCGTCTTGGACGGCGCATTCCGACGATCTGAACCCGCGTCGATCGACCGCAAACGACCCAAACGAGGCCGCCATGAAAATCCACGAGTACCAGGGCAAAGAGCTCTTCCGTCAGTTCGGCGTGAACGTGCCCAAGGGCATCCCCGCGTTTTCGGTCGATGAGGCCGTCGCTGCTGCCGAAGAGCTGGGCGGCCCCATCTGGGTCGTCAAAGCGCAGATCCACGCCGGGGGCCGCGGTCTCGGCGGTGGCGTCAAGGTCTGTAAGTCCATCGATGAGGTGCGCGAAAAGGCCAACCAGATCCTCGGCATGCAGCTGAAAACCCATCAGACCGGCCCCGGCGGCCAGAAGGTCCGACGCCTCTACATCGAAGACGGCGCCAACATCGCCCGCGAGCTCTACCTCTCGATGCTCCTCGATCGCGACACCGGCAGCATCGTGATCATGGCCTCGACCGAAGGCGGCATGAACATCGAAGACGTCGCCCATGACACGCCCGAGCGCATCGTCAAGGAGTGGATCGACCCGCGCGTCGGCCTGCAGGGGTTCCAGTGCCGCAAGGTTGCCTACGCGCTCGGCCTCGAAGGCAAGACCGTCCGCTCAGCCAGCAAGTTCATGCAGGCGCTCTACAGCTGCTACCTGTCCAAAGACTGCTCGATGGTGGAGATCAATCCGCTCGTCGTCACCGCTGAAGGCGACCTCATCGCCCTCGATGCGAAGGTCAACTTCGACGACAACGCCCTGTTCCGGAACAAGGACGTGCTCGCGCTGCGCGACCTCGACGAGGAAGATCCCAAGGAGATCGAGGCCAGCAAGCACGCGCTGAGCTACATCGACCTTGACGGCAATGTCGGCTGCCTGGTCAACGGCGCCGGGCTCGCGATGGCCACGATGGACATCCTCAAGCACTACGGCGCCGAACCCGCCAACTTCCTCGACGTCGGTGGCAGCGCGACCACCGAACGCGTCACCGCCGCGTTCAAGATCATCCTGAGCGACCCGCGCGTCGAGGCGATCTTCGTCAACATCTTCGGCGGCATCATGAAGTGCGACACGATCGCCAACGGCGTCGTCGCAGCGGCCAAGGAAGTCGGCATCGACCGACCGCTCATCGTCCGGCTCGAGGGGACCAACGTCGAGCTCGGCAAAGCGATCCTCGCCGAATCCGACGTGGCCATCATCGCCGCCGACGACATGAAAGACGGCGCGCAGAAAGCGGTTGCCGCCGCCGCCAACTACGCCGCCAACCGCTGATTGACCGCGAACCTCAAAGCAGCAACGACCCACCGAACGCCAGGCCGAAAGCCACTACGGAGACAACCCATGCCGGTTCTCGTCGACAAAAACACCCGCCTCATCGTCCAGGGCATCACCGGCAACGCCGGCGCCTTCCACACCCGTCAGTGCATCAAGTACGGCACCCAAGTCGTCGCCGGTGTTACCCCCGGCAAGGGCGGCCAGGTCTTTGACGAGACGGTGCCGATCTTCAACACCGTCGCCGAAGCCGTCGCCAGCACCGACGCCAACGCCACCATGATCTTCGTGCCGCCGCCCTTCGCTGCGGACGCCATCATGGAAGCCGCCGACGCCGAGATTCCGCTGATCGTCGCGATCACCGAAGGCGTCCCGGTCGCCGACATGATGCGCGCCAAGACGTACCTCGAGGGCAAGAAGAGCCGCCTCATCGGTCCCAACTGCCCCGGCATCATCACCCCCGGGCAGTGCAAGATCGGCATCATGCCCGGCCACATCCATAAGTCGGGCCACGTTGGCGTGGTGTCACGGTCCGGAACGTTGACGTACGAAGCCGTCGGACAGCTGAGCGCCCTCGGCATCGGCCAGTCGACCTGCATCGGCATCGGCGGCGATCCCATCAAGGGCACGGACTTCATCGACGCGCTGGCGCTCTTCGAAGCCGATGAGCAGACCCGTGCGGTCATCATGATCGGCGAGATCGGTGGCTCCGCGGAGGAAGAAGCGGCGGCGTGGATCAAGGCCAACATGAAAAAGCCCGTCGCGGCGTTCATCGCCGGTCTGACGGCACCTCCCGGTCGTCGGATGGGCCACGCCGGCGCCATCATCAGCGGCGGCAAGGGCACCGGCCAGGGCAAGGTGGCCGCGCTCAACGAAAACGGTATCGCCGTGGCACCGACGCCCGGCGACATGGGCAACATCCTCGTCGAGACCGCCCGCAAAGCAGACGTGGCGCTGCACTAGGCGCCACCCATCGCACGAACCAGGCGCATTTCGGCGCCCCAATCGGTCACTTCGGACCACGCCCGGATCAAGACAAATGGGCACGGAGCAAACAATGGCTATCCAGCGCACTCTTTCGATCATCAAGCCCGACGGCGTCAAGAACCACCACATCGGTCACGTTGTGGCCCACTTCGAAGAGAGCGGCCTGCGCATCGCGGCGATGAAGATGGTGCACCTGTCGCGCGGCGCGGCCGAGGGTTTCTACGCCGAGCACAAGGAGCGTCCGTTTTTTGGCGAGCTCGTCGACTTCATGACCAGCGGCCGCGTTGTGTTGATGGTCCTCGAGGGCGAAAACGCGATCGCCAAGAACCGCGAGCTGATGGGCGCCACCGACCCGGCTGAAGCCGCCGAAGGCACTCTCCGAAAGCTGTACGCCGCCTCCAAGGGCCAAAACACCGTGCACGGAAGCGACAGCGAGGCTTCTGCTGCGCGCGAAGTGGCCTACTTTTTCAGCGTCGCGTTCGAGATTCACTGAACCGGTGAACCGACGGCGCATCTGAAACCCGCGCCCCTTTCGGAGGATCGCATGAGCAGAGAGGATCGCATGAGCAGAGAAGTCTGGATCGCAGCAGCCGCTCGGACCCCAATCGGTAGCTTCAACGGCGCCCTTTCCGGCGTCTCCGCGCCCAAGCTGGCGGCGACGGCGATCAAGGCGGCGCTCGAGCGAGCAGGTATCGAGGGCGGCGCTGTCGACGAGGTCTACATCGGCCAGGTTTTGCAGGCCAACCAGGGTCAAGCTCCCGCCCGCCAGGCCTCGCTGGCCGCGGGTCTGCCCCAATCCGTCCCGTGCACCACCATCCACAAGGTGTGCGGATCCGGCATCAAGACGGTCATGCTCGGCGCCACGCAAATCCGCGCTGGAGAGGCCGACATCGTCATTGCCGGTGGCATGGAAAACATGTCCAACGCCCCGTACTACCTCGAGAAGGCGCGCGGCGGCTATCGGCTCGGTCACGGTCAGGTCATCGACGGCATAATCAAGGACGGCCTGTGGGACGTGTACAACGACTTCCACATGGGCAACTGCGCCGAGATTTGTGCCGATGAAAAAGGCATCTCGCGCGAGGACCAGGACGCTTTTGCGACCGAGAGCTACCGACGCGCCAACGAGGCGATCGCGGCCGGCAAGTTCAAGACTGAGATCGCCCCCGTGTCGGTGCCGCAGCGCCGCGGCGATCCGGTCGTTGTGGACACGGACGAAGAGCCCGGTCGCGGCAGACCCGAAAAATTCGGTCGCCTTCGCCCGGCGTTCAAGAAGGGCGGGACGGTGACCGCCGCCAACGCGAGCAGCATCAACGATGGCGCCGCGGCGGTCGTCCTCGTCAGCGCAGAGAAGGGTCGCGAGCTCGGCCTGACACCCTTGGCTGTTATCAAGGCCCAGGCGACCTTCGCGCACGAGCCCGAGTGGTTTACGACCGCGCCGATTGGAGCCGCCAACAAAGCGCTCGACCGCGCGGGACTCGCCGCCGGCGACGTCGACCTCTGGGAAATTAACGAAGCGTTTTCAGTGGTTTCGCTGGTGTGCAACGCCGGACTCGAGCTCGATGCCGCGAAAGTGAACGTATGGGGCGGCGCAGTGGCGCTCGGACACCCCATCGGGGCGAGCGGCACCCGGATCTTGGTCACGCTGTTGCACGCGATGGCCGATCGGGGCGCCAAGACCGGCGGTGTGAGCATCTGCTTGGGCGGCGGAGAGGCCGTCTCGTTGATCGTGGAACGTCCCTGACGGATCGTGAATCCGTTGTTTACGTGGGGCATGGAGAGAGAAATGCGCAATAACCTCTGGATTGCCGGGCTGAGTATCGTCGCCGCGGCCTTCCTCGTGCCTGCCTGTGGCGGCGACGAGACGACCGACAAGAAAGACGACGACGCTGGGAGTTCCTCGGGCGGTGACGGCGGCAGCGGCTCAGACACCGCATCGTCCAGTGGCGGCGACACCGGTTCGTCAAGCGGCGCAAGCAGCTCGAGCTCGTCATCTTCGAGCAGCGGGTCGTCCAGCAGCAGTGGTTCGTCCAGCGGCGGCGGTGCGAAGACCGATTGCTCCGACACGTGGCTCTGTCGTGCCCAGTGCGCCGGTGATGCGGCGTGTGCGTCTGACTGCCTCAAGAACGGGACCGACGACGCCAAGAGCGAGATCGAAGCGCTCGATAAATGCGCCGTCGATATGTGCAAGGACGTCACAGAAGGCAACGCCGCCGAGGTCGCGTGCGCGTTCAACAAGTGCCAGGACAAGCTCGCCAAGTGCGCTCAGTTTGGCGTATCCGGCGAGACGAACTGCGCCGGAACCGTCGAGTGCCTCGGTCGCTGCAAGCTCGGTGACCTGGCCTGCTCGGTCAAGTGCATGCAGGCCGCCTCCAAGGCCGCCGTCACAGGCGCCCACGCGGTCAAGGCATGCATCGACAGCAAGTGCCTGTCGGCGGTCGATGATCCCGTCAAGATGACCGGTTGCATCGCCGACCAGTGCACCAAGTCGATCTCCGAATGCGTCGCCGGCAAGCCGGGCGACTGCCAGGGGCTGAACAAGTGCACGGCGCACTGCAAAGAGTCGATCCAGACGTTCAAGAACTACTGTGCGCCAACCTGCGCTGCGCTGACGAGCACCAAGGGCGCCGAGCAGAACGACGCGTACGCGGGCTGCAAGAAGAAGAACTGCACCGGCGACCAGAACCCGGCAGCATGCTGGCTTAACAAGTGCGAGGCCGAACAAACCGCGTGCTATGGCCAGGGCGGCAGCAAGACCTGCCAGGAGATCGTCAACTGCGTGCTCAAGGACTGCGAGAGCGTTGGCAGCGACCAGAAAGCGTGCGCCGAAAAGTGCATCAAGCAGGGCAAGCCGTGGGCGCAGGATGCCTACGTGGCGCTCGAGGGCTGCTTCATCAAGAACCTCGACAGCAAAGAGGCGAAGACGGCCAACTGCTCGTACCCATACGATCAAGACACGTGCATGAACGTCATCGTCAACACGTTCTGCGGCAACCAGGCCAAGAACTGCTACACGTCGCAGTAGGCGTCTGAAGACCCACTCTACGCATCGCCCTCCGGGCGTGTGCCAGGCAAGCTGATGACCCAGGCACCCGAACCCAAGCCGCGCCGCCATGCGACCCCGCTCGTGCCTGTTGGCGAGGCGCTCGATCGGTTGCTTGCTCTGCTGACAGCCTTGCCCTCGGAGTCTGTCGCGCTCGACGACGCGTTCGGTCGCATTGCGGCCGGCGATTTCCACGCCGACGCCGACCAGCCGGCCTTCGATCGCGCGATGATGGATGGGTTCGCCGTACGTTCCGCCGATTGCGCTGAACCCGGGGCCGTGCTCGAAGCGGTTGGCGCCGCTCCCGCGGGCGAACCGTGGTCGGGCGTCGTTCCAACTGGCGGGTGTGTCCGCGTGATGACCGGCGGTGTCGTCCCCCCCGGCGCGGATGCGGTGATTCCGGTTGAAGATGCCGAGCCTGTTACGGGTTCAGCGGTCGAGCTTGCCGGTTCGACCTGGCGCATGGCCGACGCAGTTGTGGCCGAACATCATATCGCGCGGCGCGGTAGCGAAGTCTCCGTCGGCGAAGTCGTGGTTCGGACCGGTACGCGGATTGGCGCCGCGGCGATCGGTGTCCTCGCCGGTTTTGGGCACGCCAACGTCGCGGTCCGACGGCGGCCGCACGTCGCCGTTTTGCCGACCGGAACCGAGGTTGTCCCGGTAGCCGAAACGCCCGGACCCGGACAGGTGCGCAACAGCAATAGCCACGTCATCGCCGCCATGGTGTCGCGTTTTGGTGGTGTCGCGACCCAGCTGCTACCCGTCGGCGACAACCGCGCAAATCTCGCCGCAGCCATGCGCGAAGCCCTCGCTTCCCATGACGTGCTGATCACCAGCGGCGGCGTATCGATGGGAGACTACGACCTCGTCGTCGGCGCGCTCGCCGATATCGGCGCCGAGGTCCACTTCCATCGCGTGCGTCTCAAGCCTGGCAAGCCGATTCTGTGCGCAACCTGTGATGGCAAACTGGTGCTCGGACTACCCGGCAACCCAGTGAGCTCCTACGTCTGCGCGATGTTGTTCTTGCGACCTGCGTTGGCGGCGTTGAGCGGCGCGGCCACGACGCGTTGGTCGGCCGTCACGATGCCTCTTGCTGCTGCCATGCCCGGTGCGGGCGGCCGAGAGCGCGTGATTCCGGCGCGAACCGCCCTTGTCGACAACGTCTTGGGTGTTCAGGCGGTGCGCACGTCGGGATCGGCCGACATCGCGCACTTTGCGGCGCACGACGTGCTGATTCAAAGGCCAGCCGGCGACCCGTCTCGCGATCGTGGCGAGCCCGTGACCGTGCTGTTCTGGCCTGAAGCGATCTGATTGTTTGGCGGGTGCGACCTGCCTGGATGTGCCGGGCGAGAATCGCGATCCGCTTTCCCGCTCCCGCTCCCGCTCCCGCTCCCGGCTCAACGCTTCTGATGCCGCTTGGCCAGACCGACAAGCATCGCTGCCATCCGGTCGAGGAGTTCCTTTGCGGTCCTATGCCGGTCCTCGGCGA
>Ga0114932_10000222_pt1 | contig 67846 bp, 70 predicted proteins | sample 2SBtaG_2_FD_87286 | JGI IMG/M metagenome (GOLD analysis project Ga0114932, IMG submission 87286) | Deep subsurface microbial communities from Kolumbo volcano to uncover new lineages of life (NeLLi) - 2SBTROV12_ACTIVE470 metaG | ecosystem: Environmental > Aquatic > Marine > Volcanic ...
AACCTCCAAGCCCGTCGCGGCCCTCAGGGCGACGCCGGGAGCTGCCGATGCAGGCTTTCGATGGCCGACAAAAAGCCGATGCCGCTGGTGGGTCGCCTGGCGATGCAGCTCAAGATGCTGACCTCGGAAGAGGTCGAGCGAGCGATCGCCGAGAGCGCCTCTTCCGGAAATCCGAGACTCGCGCAGGTCTTTCTGCAGATGGGGCTTCTCGACCGCGACCAGATCGCGAAGCTGCAGAAGGTCCAGAAGGACCTCGTCGAGAAGCACCGCAAGAAGAAGAACGGCGCAGCCCCCGCGGCGCAGAAGCCCGCCCCCGCGGCGGCCCCGACGCCTCCCTCGTCCGCCGAGATCGACGATGCGGCGATGCACGCGGCCCAGGCGGCTTCACCGGTGACGGGGAGCGACGTCGACGCCTTGCACGAGGCGCCGCCGGCGACCGAAGCGAAGCCCGAGCCCGTCGTGGCCGCGGCGCCGCCTTCACCCGAGCCCGTCGTGGCCGCGGCACCGCCTTCACCAGAGCCGGTCGTGGCGGCCCCGCCTCCGGTCACCGAGGCACCGCCCGCAGGCGCGCCGCCGGCTCAGGCCGCGGCGCCGCCGCAGCCGGCCCAGCCCGTCGCCCCCGCCCCCGCCCCCGCCCCCGAGCCCGACGGGCCGCAATCCCTCGAGCTCCCGATCCCCGAGGCCGGCGACGCGGATCGCCGGAAGCTCGAGGCGGCACTCGAGCAGGGCGTCGACCAGAACGCGTCCGACGTGCACTTCCACGCCGGGGGTCCGCTCAAGCAGCGTATCGCCGGTCAGCTCCACGTGACGGACGAGACGATCGACAAGGACTTCGTCGAACGGATCGTCGTTTCCGCCCTCGACCCGGAGCAGCGACAGGTCCTGCGCGATCACGGCGAGATCGACTTCTGCTTCGATCTCCCGGGCATCGGTCGCTTCCGCGCGAACGCCTATCGACAGCAGCGCGGCCTCGACGCCGTCTTCCGGGTGATCCCCGACAAGCCGCCCACTCTCGCGGAGCTCGGCCTGCCCCAGGAACTCGAGAAGTACACCGACTTCCACCAGGGCATGGTCTTGATCACGGGGCCGGCCGGCTGCGGCAAGTCCTCGACCCTCGCGGCGCTCGTGAATCACATCAACGAGACACGGGACGATCACATCCTGACCGTCGAGGATCCGATCGAGATCATCCACCCGTCGAAGCGCTGCCTCGTGAACCAGCGCCACGCCGGCCATCACACCGCGACCTTCTCGCGCGCCCTGCGCGGCGCCCTGCGCGAGGACCCGGACATCATCGTGATCGGCGAGCTACGGGATCTCGAGACGATCAGCCTGGCGATGACCGCCGCGGAGACCGGGCACTTCGTGCTCGCGACCCTGCACACCGCGAACGCGGTTCGCACGGTGAATCGCATGATCGGCGCGTTCCCGTCGAACGAGCAGGATCAGGTCCGCGCGATGCTCTCCGAGTCGCTCCGCGCGGTCCTCTCCCAGCGCCTCGTGCCGACCGCGGACGGAACGAACCGGATCCCCGCCCTCGAGCTGCTCGTCATCAATCGCGCGATCGGAAACATGATCCGCGACGAGAAGACGATCCAGATCCGATCGTCGATGCAGACCGGCAAGGCCCACGGCATGTACCTGCTCGAGCAGTCGCTCAACGATCTCGTCGCGGAAGGCAAGATCACCCGCGAGGTCGCGCTCGAGCTCGCGGAAGAAGAGAAGCTGATCACCGCCGGCGCCTAGCGCCCGACGGTCGATCGACGAAGATAGAGGAAGAAGCGTGGCTCAGATCGACTCGCTGCTCGTGCACATGAAGGAGAACGACGGCTCCGACCTCCACCTGGTCGCCGGCCAGCCGCCGCGCTTCCGCGCGAAGGGCAAGATCCAGGTGATCGAGGGGCGCGACGTGCTCACGAACGACGGGCTCCGCGACATGATGCAGGAGATCGCGTCGCCGCGAGCCTGGGAGGAGTACGAGATCAGTAGTGATCTCGACTTCGCCTTCAGCCTGGACGGCGTGGCGCGCTTCCGTGCGAACTACTTCGTCCAGCAGACGGGCGCCGCCTGCGTTTTCCGCATCATTCCCGAGGAGATCCTCTCCCTCGAGACGCTGAACATGCCCGAGGCGATCTGCAATCTCGCCGACCTGAAGGAAGGCCTCGTCCTCGTCACGGGACCGACCGGCTCCGGTAAGTCGACGACCCTCGCGGCGATCATCGACAAGATCAACAAGACCTACTCGAAGCACGTCGTGACGATCGAGGATCCGGTCGAGTTCGTGCACCAGAACCGCAACTCGCTCTTCTCCCATCGCGAAGTCGGCCTGCACACCCAGGGCTTCGGTCCCGCGCTCAAGGGCGCCATCCGTCAGGACGCGGACGTGATCCTGGTCGGCGAGATGCGCGAGATGGAGACGATCAGCCTCGCGATCACCGCCGCCGAGATGGGCATGCTCGTTTTCGGCACCCTCCACACGAACAACGCCGCCAAGACGATCGACCGCATCATCGACGCCTTCCCGGCAGAAGAGCAGAACATGGTCCGGCTCTCGCTGTCGGAGTCTCTCGCCGCGGTCGTCTCTCAGCTGCTGCTGGCGAAGGCCGAAGGTGGTCGGGTCGCTGCGAACGAGATCCTGTTGAAGGGGCCCGGTCTTCCGAACATCATCCGCGACGGCAATACGCCCATGCTCAGCCAGATCATCCAGGCCGGGAAGTCGCAGGGCATGCAGCTGATGGACGACGTCCTCTTTGCTTACGCGAAGGACAAGATCGTCACGGCGCACGACGCCTACATGAAGGCCACCGACAAGGCGCGCTTCGAGCCCCTCCTCCAGGCCGAGGGTGGCGAGCCGCTGCCGGGCTGATTCCCCGCAGGCGAAGATCTGCCACGGTCATCAGCGATCGGCAAGTCACGCCGGGGCCGACTCGCATCGCGTGCTCGCGACCACTCCCCCGTCCGCCCACTACCTAACGCCGTCCGACATGGTCGGCGCATTCGCGCGCCCAGGCTGCTAAACCTCGAAGACTCTCGCCAGACGAGAGACACGAGGTGCGCCGCTCGTGGCCGACGTGCGCGGAAAGATCGAAGAGGGATTCGCGACCTGGTCCCGGACCGTCGTCCGGTACCGCTGGATCGCGATTCTGCTCGTGCTCGCGACGACCGCGGCCCTCGGCACGCGCGTTCCGCTGCTCGAGGTCGAGACGTCCACCGACGACTACCTCCGGGACGGCGACCCCGAGAAGATCGTCTACAACGAGTTCCGCGATCAGTTCGGCCGCGACCAGGTGATCTTCGTCCTGATCGAGCCGCCCGAGGTCTTCGACCTCGAGTTCCTGGCTTGGCTCCGGACTCTGCACGAGGCGATCGAGGACGAGGTGCCCCACCTCAACGACGTCCAGAGCCTCGTGAACATGCGCTCGATCTACGCCGAGGGCGACGTCATGGTCGTCGACGACCTGATGCAGGTCTGGCCGGAGGATCAAGCAGCGGTCGATCGCTTGAAGGAGCGGGCGCTCGCTACCTCGAGCTACCTCGACAACGTGATCTCCCAGGACGGGCGGGTGACCGCGCTCCAGGTGCGTTCCCTCGCCTACTCGGACGAGGACGTAGGCGGCGACCTCGAGGGCTTCGACGAGACTCCCCTCGACGCGCGCCGCGTCAATCTCAGCGCGAGCGAGCACGCCGAGTTCAGTCGCGCGGCCCTCGACGTCGTCGATCGTCATCGTCGCGACGACTACGTCATCCACCTGACCGGCCAACCGCTGATCTCGTTCGCGCTCGTGCGTTCGATGGCGCAGGACGTGCCCGTCATCTTCAGCGGCGCCCTCCTGCTCGTCGGCGTGATGATCCTCGCTCTCTTCCGGCGTTGGTCGCCGCTCCTGCTGTCGTCGGTGGTCGTGATCCTGTCCCTGATCTCGACCCTGGGGATCTCGCAGCTCCTCGGCTTCCCGATCAGCTTGCCCACGCAGATCCTGCCCTCGTTCATGTTGGCGGTCGGCGTCGGCTACGTCGTCCATCTCCTGACGATCTTCTTCCGCGCCCTCTCTAGTGGTGCCGATCGAGAGGCGGCCCTCGAACATACCCTCCGTCACGTCGGTCTGCCGATCCTGATGACGGCGAGCACGACGATCGCGGGGCTCGTGTCCTTCGTCACCGCAGACCTCGAGACGGCCTATCAGCTCGGGCTCAGCGGCGCGCTCGGCGTCGTCGTGATCACGGTCTATACGCTCGTCTTCCTGCCCGCCGTCCTTTCGATGCTTCCGCTCTCCGCGAAGCGCAATCAGACCGAGCTCGACCACGGAGGCTTCCTGCTCGACGGCTGCGCGCGGCTCGCGATCCGTCATCCGTGGAAGCTGACGGCGGCGGTCACGGCCCTGGCGGTCGGGTCGCTCGCGCTGCTGCCCTGGCTCGACTACTCCGCGAATCCGATGGAGTATTTCCCGGAGGACCACTGGCTCCGCGTGGGCACGTTCTTCGCGGACGAGCACATGGGCGGAATGCAGTCCCTCGAGGTGGTCATCAAGACCGGGCGCGAGAACGGCATGAAGCAGCTCGCGGTCCTGAACGGGCTCGACGATCTCGACACGCTCATCCACACGCTCCGTGAGGAAGACGGCGAGAAGGTCACGCGGACCTGGTCGATGCTCCAGATCCTGAAGGAGACCAACCAGGCGCTGAACGAGAACCGGCCGGAGTTCTACACCGTTCCTCAGAACGAAGCGCTGATCGCGCAGGAGTTGCTGCTCTTCGAGCAGAGCGGCTCCGACGACCTCGAGAAGATCACCGATCGCCAGTTCTCCCAGGCCCGGGTCAGCATCCTGACCGGTTGGGAAGACGGCGTCGAGAAGCAGCGCTTCATCGATCGCGTGCGCGACCGGATCGTCGCGACGCTGGGAGACCACGCGGACGTGACGATCACCGGCGCCGTCGCCCTGATCGCGCGGACCGCGTCGGCGAGCTCGGAGACGATGCTCACGAGCTACTCGCTCGCGCTGCTGCTGATCACGCCGATGATGATCTTCCTGATCGGCAGCCTGCGCGCCGGCCTCGTGAGCATGGTGCCCAACCTCGTGCCGATCCTCGCCGCGCTCGCGCTGATGGTCGTGGTCGGGATCGAGCTCGACCTCTTCACGATCCTCGGCGCGTGCATCGCGATCGGGCTCGCGGTCGACGACAGCATCCACTTCATCTCGGGCTTCCGGCGCCACTTCGCGCAGACCGGCGATCCGGAACGCGCGGTCGAGCTGACGATGGAGTCGACCGGACGCGCGCTCCTCTTCACGTCCCTCGTGTTGGCGGCGGGATTCGCGGTCCTCGGTTTCTCGTCGATGGCGAACCTCGGCTACCTCGGTCTCACGACCGCGTTCGCGATCACGTTGGCCTTCGTGCTCGACGTCACCGTCACCCCGGCGCTCCTGATCCTGACTCATCGCAAGGTCGGAACGAATACGCGTACGGTGTCCGCGAACGAGGACGCCGCCTTCGGGGACGCGCCGCCGAAAGTCGAGCGCGCCCGGAGCGCTTGAGAACGAAGGGTCGGGCGTGCGAGAATGACGGCGGGGGAAGGGGCTGGACACGAAGGACCCTGCCGATGCTGAATCACGCTGCTACCGATCTTCTTCGAACCCGTCTCGCCGGAGCGCTCCTCGCGACGACGCTCCTCCTCGTTGCGTCCGCCGCGACCGCTCTCGACGGTATCGACCTGAGCGCGCCCGCCGATCCGGCCGGCGACGGCGAGTGCCCCCGACTGGTGCAGATCAAGTACCCGTTCCTCTCCTGTGCGAACGGCCAGATCGGCCTCGCGGAAGGCGACGAGACCTGGGAGAACACCCGGCAGATCCCGCAGCTCGGCACCTGGACCGAGAGCGACGGCGCCTACGGACCGGAACAGAACCAGAACTGAGGAGTCGACGACGGGGCGGGACGTGCCTCGGATCCGCATGGAAGCCACGCTCCGACGCGCGACGGGAAGACAGCGCTGACCCGATGCTCCGAGACGCTCCCGCCACCCATCGCAACCGTGAACCGATCCTCGAGGTCCTTGCGCGCTGGCTCCCCGAGTCGGCGCGCGTCCTCGAGATCGCGAGTGGGACCGGCCAGCACGCGGCGTTCTTCGCCGAGCGACTGCCCGGTCTCCTGTGGATGCCCTCTGACGGTGATCCTGATTGTCTGGACGCCATCGCCGCCTGGATCGCCGAGTCCGGTCGCGACAACATCGCGCCGCCGCGGGTGATCGATGCATCGAGTGCAGATTGGGCGGAAGGCGTCGAGCCGATCGACGCGATCTTCAACGCGAACATGATCCACATCTCGCCCTGGCGCGTCGGCGAGGGATTGTTCGCCGGGGCGGGCCGCGCGCTCGCTCCAGGCGGACTCCTGCTGGTCTACGGCCCCTTCAAGGTCGGCGGCGCGCACACCGCTCCGAGCAACGCCGCCTTCGACGAGAGCCTGCGCGCGCGGGACGTGAGCTGGGGCGTGCGTGATCTCGAGACCGTCGTCGAGACCGCCGGTCGTGCGGGCCTGGTGCATCGCGAGTCGAACGACCTGCCCGCGAACAACAAGTTGATCGTCTTCGAGAAGCGCGACTAGCTGTTAGTCGCAATCGGATGGCGAGAACGTCGCCATGCTGATCGGTCCGTTCTCGCGCCACATGTAGCAAGCGCCGGTGCGCCCGCCGCGGTTCATGACCTCGGCGGCGCCGGTGTCTTCGCCGCGCTCGCGGGCGGCGGCGTGCTCCTCGAGTCGGCTGTCCATGACCGCGGCCCGGACCTGGATGAAGCCCGGGGCCAGCATCAGGAGTGTGTCCTTCGCCGCGAAATCGTCGTCGAGGCATTCGCTGGCGAGATCGAGCAGCCGCGGTGCGGGATCGCGACAGCATTCCCCGCCCGTGACTTCGGAGGGCTCGACCGCCACGAAGGGCTGGTCGACGCGGATCGCCTCGATCCGAAGGGTGGCCGGATCGAGTTCGAGCTCGAGGTTCATCGAGTGGATGACCCCCGCCGGCTGGATGTCGTAGCTCGTCGGGACGAAGCCGTTCTTGCGCAGGTCGATCACGTCACCGCGGGCGAGCCAGCGATCTTCCGCGGAGCGCTTCAGCGAGACCGTGAGGGAGCGCGTGTGCAGCGGCAGCCCGCCTATAGAGGCCGGCGAGTCCCGCACGGAGGCGGGGCCGCTCGGGTCGGAGTCGGGGGCAAGGCGTGCGGGGTCCGATCAGTCGTGCTGGTAGGTCGTGTGCTGTGGACGGCCGCGCAGGATGTTCATCGCGCCCCAGTTCGTGACCTTCTTGAACGCGTCGCTCGTGACGAATTCCTTGAACGCCTGCTCGTCCTGCCAGCGGGACACGATCAGATAGCTCGGCTCGCCGTCGCCGACTTCCTTGTAGATCGAAGAGGCGTCGTGGCCGTCGATCCCGCGCATCGTCTCGACGACGTTGGCGCAGGCATCTTCGAAGACCTGCTCCTTGCCGGGGATGACGTAGTAGTTCATGCCGATCGTGACCATCGGAGTTCCTCTCGCTGGCTGGGTCCTTGGGGTGCCGCAGCATAGCCACGACGCGCGGGCGCGGATCGCCCTCGCCCGCGCCGCGAGACCGCCTCGGAGCGCGATCCCTGCGGGGGGAGGCTCGGTACCGGAACGCCCCGCGCCCGACGCTGGGTGCAGTCATTCCGCTGCAGTGTCGGCCGGACAGCTGCAGTACGCTTACTGCACTCTCGAAGCGGGCATCCGTTCTAGGCACACTCTCATCGTTCACAGGCGTTTGATGGGTCGGCACGGCCCTTGCTCTAGTGCTCGGTATGCGGAGCACGAGCCGACACGCGACCTGGAGCGGATCGCCCGAGTGGGTGGCGCGCGAGGATCACGCCTTCGCGGGAGACGGATCGATGGGCGACGGGCGAAAGCTCCGGGACGATCTCCACGGCGCGCTGCACGAGGGGGCCGAACGCCTGCGCGAAGGCGTGGATCGTCTCGAGCAGGAATCGGCCCGGCACCTCGACCGCCTCGCGGATCAGGGCGCCCGGGGCCTCGACGATCTGCGAGACGAGCTCGCCCGGGCCGGCGAGGACCGCGACCACGGCGGTCGCCGTCGCAACAGCGATGCCCACAAAAGCGCGAATCGATTGGCCGAGAAGGCCGCGCGCGCCGAGCGCAAGGCCGAGAACGCTGCCCGCCGCGCCTTTCGCGCCGCCGACAAGGAGCTCCGCCGCGCCGACAAGCTGCGCTCCAAGCGGCGCCGAAAGCGCAGCCGCCGCTCCGACCCGAGCCTCTCGCCAGAAGAGCGCGAGCACCGTGCCGCCGTCCACCGCGCGCGCCAGCGCGCCAACCAGCGGCTCGGATTCCTGACCCACTTCGGCGCCTACGCGGCGACGTTGATGCTGCTGCTGGTCACCACGCGCAGCATTCGCGTCGCGATGATCGTGGCCCTCGGCTGGGGCATCGGCGTGTTCTGTCACTACCTCTGGGCGCTCGCGGCGCCGCGCTACCGCGACCGCTGGGTCGAGCGCGAGGTCGGCGCTCGCTCCCAGACGAAGGTGAAGAGCGAGCGACGGCAGGTCGGGACCCGCAGTCGCCGCTCCCTCGAGGACCTGTCGGCGTCGATCGCCCACGAGATCCGCAATCCCATCACCGCCGCCAAGAGCCTCGTCCAGCAGATGGGCGAGGATCCTGCGTCGAACGAGAACCTCGAATACGCGGGCCTGGCCCTCTCGGAGCTCGACCGCGTGGAGCGGTCGATCTCGCACCTGCTGCGTTATGCGCGGGACGAGGAGCCGCGCTTCTCGGTGATGACGCTGGCCGGCGTCGCGCGTGCGGCGAGCGACGGCCTGCGCGAACGCGCAGCCGCGCACGGCATCGAGCTCGTCGTGGAGTTCGACCGTGAGGGCGAGATGCGCGGCGATCCTGAGAAGCTCCGGCGGGTGATCGAGAATCTCGTGTCGAACGCGATCGACGCCGTGGCCGCGAGCGATACAAAGCTGGCGCGGGTCGAGCTCCTCGGCGGAGAGAACCTCGCCGGGACGGAGGTCTGGCTGCGCGTCGTCGACAATGGCCCGGGCATCCCCGCCGACGAGCAGGAGCGGATCTGGAGTCCCTTCTACACGACCAAGAATACAGGCACCGGCCTCGGCCTCGCCCTCTCGCGCAAGACCATCGAGGCCCACGGCGGTCGGATCGAGCTGCTCTCCGATCCGCGGCAGGGCAGCGAATTCGTCCTCTCCTTTCCGAAGGAACCGGAGCTGGGCACCCCCAAGGAGTCCGCATGAGCTGGCCTAACACGTCTGGAAGCACGGTTGCCGAGACCGTCGCGCGCAGGAAGTCCGCCTGGGACTTCGACGGCTGGCTGAACGGGTCCGACGGCTCGGGTCGAGGCCTCGGCTGGAACGCGAAGCACGTCGGACGGCCCTCACGCTCGCGACGAGCGTGCCCACGCGACGAGGAGGAGTCCATGACCGGAGGAGCGAGCCGCGTGGCGACCGGAAGGCGGACCGGGGGCGACGATCAGCGCACGGAGGAGCTTCGCGACGAGCCTGGCGATACGCTCGCGGAGATGGACGAGTCGCTGCTCACCGAGGACGAGCGGACCTGGCGGGACGCCCGGCGACGCGCGGACCAGAAGGTCGCGCTCTCCCGGGAGCTCGCGAAGGCGGGCGTGATCACGGTGCCACTGCTGCTCTTCGTATTTCCGGCGGGCCTGGTCGCCTTCATCTACTTCGGCCTGAAGCTCGGACGGCGGGCGTTCCGACTCTTCTACGAGCCCCAGCTCCGGGAGCGATTCCTGCAGGAAGAGGTCGATCGGCGGGTCCGGACCAACGTCTCGACCGAGCGCCGAAACCTCGAGGGCGAGCACCACCGCTCCCTCGAGCAGCTCTCCGCTTCGATCGCGCACGAGATCCGCAACCCGATCACGGCGGCCAAGAGCCTGGTCCAGCAGATGGGCGAGGACGCCGGCGACGTCGACCAGGAGGAGTACGCCCGGGTCGCGGTCGCCGAGCTGGAACGGGTCGAACGTTCGATCTCCCACCTGCTGCGCTTCGCCCGCGAGGAAGACACGCGGGTCGAGGGCGTCGCCATGGAGGACGTGCTCGAGTCGGCCCTCGAGACCTTCCGGGACCGGGCGGAGCGGAGCGGGATCGCGGTGGTCCGACGATTCGATGCGGCGGGCGAGGTCCGGGGCGACGCGGAGCAGCTGCGTCGCGTCGTGATCAACCTGGTCACCAACGCGATCGACGCGCTCGAGGAGGGCGACGTCGCCGAACCCGAGGTGCGCGTCTCGATGGGGGAGAACCTGGCGGGCAGCGAGGTCTGGGTCCGGATCGCGGACAACGCGCGGGGCATCGATGACGAGACCCGCGAGCGGATCTTCGACCCCTTCTACACCTCTCGCGAGAACGGCACCGGGCTGGGGCTCGCGCTCTGCCGGAAGATCGTCGATGCGCACCAGGGAACGATCGAGCTCGACTCGACCCCCGGCGAGGGCACCGAGTTCCTGCTGACTTTTCCGAGCGAAGCGCGCGCCCGAACGGAAGGAGTCTCCTGATGGCCGCCAAGATCCTGGTCGTCGAAGACGAGCACGCGATCCGACTCGCGCTCAAGGGCCTGCTCAAGCGCGAGGGACACAGCGTCGAGCTGGCCGAGGACGGCGAGGTCGCGACCCGCAAGCTGCGCGCCGAGACCTTCGACCTCGTGATCACCGACCTCGCCCTCGGACGCGGCGCGTCCGGGATGGACGTCCTGCGCGTCGCGAAGGAAGAGCGCGCGGAGACCGCGGTCGTGATGATCACCGCCCACGGTAGCGAGAAGATCGCGGTCGAGGCGATGAAGACCGGCGCCGACGACTACGTGCCGAAGCCCTTCGACAACGACGAGCTCCGGGTCGTCGTGGCGCGCTCCCTCGAGCGCCACCGCCTCGAGCGCGAGAACCGCATGCTTCGGGAGCAGCTGCAGCGCGAGTTCGGCTTCGATCAGCTGATCGGATCCGGCGCCCGCATGCGGCGCGTCTTCGAGACGATCCAGAAGGTCGCGGAGACCGACCTCTCGGTCCTGATTCGAGGGGAGAGCGGCACGGGCAAGGAGCTGGTCGCCCAGGCGCTCCACAACGCGAGCCGTCGATCGACGCGACCCTTCGTGGCGGTCAACTGCGCCGCGATCAACAAGGAGCTCGTCGAGAGCGAGCTCTTCGGGCACGAGAAGGGCGCGTTCACCGGCGCCGACGCCCGTCGCATCGGTCGCTTCGAGGCGGCGGACGGCGGCACGATCTTCCTCGACGAGATCGGCGACATGGCGCCCGACACCCAGGCCAAGGTCCTGCGCGTGCTCGAAGAACGGAAGCTCGAGCGCGTCGGGTCGACCGAGACGATCGAGGTGGACGTTCGCGTCGTCTCCGCGACCCACCGCGACCTCGAGGAAGCGGCCAAGGATGGCGCTTTCCGGGAGGACCTCTACTACCGCCTCAAGGTCGTCGAGATCGAGTTGCCGGCGCTTCGCGAGCGGATCGAGGACCTCGCGGCGCTGTCGGACCGCTTCCTCGGCCAGGTCGCCGATCGTCTCGAGCGCGACAAGAAGACCCTCGGCGAGGATGCGCTCGCGCGGCTGTCCCGGCACGACTGGCCGGGCAACGTACGCGAGCTGCGCAACGTGTTGGAGCGCGCGGCGGTGCTCGCCGCGGGTGCCGTGATCCACGAGTCGGATCTCTCCCTCGACGGTGAGCTCCAGGAGGTGGCGAGCGTGCCCCCCGACCTCGACGTGCCCTTCTCCGAGGCGAAGAAGCAGACCGTCGAGCGATTCGAGCGGCATTACCTCTCCGAGGCGCTGCGCGAACACGAGGGCAACGTCAGCCGGACCGCGAGCGCGATCGGGATGGTGCGCCAGAGCCTGCAACAGAAGATCCGGGAGCTCGGCCTGAAGGCCGACGAGTTCCGCAAGCGGCGTTAGGCCGCGCGAGAACGGATCGAAGGCTTCGATCCGCCAGGTGTATGGAGAAAGACACAATAATGTGTCGTCCCTCTATCCAGAGGGAACAAAAGAGTCAACGAACGGGCCGGATGGACCGGCCGAGGAGGACGAGATGAGCAACGACAAGCCGGGAATGTTCGCCCGCATGCGAAGCCTCTTCCGCGGGATCTTCGGATCCTGGGTGCGGGGCAAGGAGCAGGAGAAGCCGGAGGTCGTCTACGAGCAGGCGATCGCCGAGCGGGTCCGCCAATACCGCGAGCTGAAGGACGCGGTCGCGGGGATCCTCTACATGCGCAACAAGCTCGAGAGCGAGATCGCGGATCGGCGCGCGGAGATCGCGCGGCTGCACGACGACGTCCGGCGCGCGGTGCGCCGGGGCGAAGAGGAGATCTCGCTCTCGCTGATCGCCCACAAGCAGGCCCTCTTCGACGACCTCGAGCGGGCCGAGCAGGAGCTCGAAGAGGTGCGGATCCAGGCCGACGAAGCGAAGACGAACCTCGTGCGCTTCCGAGAGGAGATCCGCTCCCTGGTCCGGGAGAAGGGCCGCATGCTCGCAACCCTCGCGAACGCCCGGGCGCGGCGGCGCTTGCGGGCCGCGATCGAGGGGCTCTCGGTCGATGCCGAGATGGACGCCCTCGAGAACGTCCGCGAGCACATCTCGCGGATGGTCATGCAGAGCGACGTCAACAAGGAGCTCGGCGACGACGGCGACGCCTTCCGGGTGCAGCTGCGGGGCTTCCGTGACGAGGCCCGGCGGGAATCCGCCCGATCGGAGCTAGAGAGTCTCAAGAAGGAGCTCTTGCCGCCGCCCTCGATCCCGGCCTCGGTCGTGTCGAAGGCGCCTGTCCAGCGGCCCGTGCCGGCTGCAAGTTGAGCCGCACGGGCTCGAGGGCCTGCCCCGTGGGGTGAACCCCCGATCTGAAGCCCGGCGGAGGCCGTCGCGGTTGACCCCGCGGCGGCCTCTCGCTAAAAACTGCGCTGCTTCGAGGGCTTGCGCCGCCGACCCGGCGGCCCGGACCCCGATCCCAGCATCCCGAGCCGAGCGATCGCGCGCCTCGTTCCACTGCGCCGACGCCGACTCGACCTCCCGCGAAACCCGCGAAACCCGCGAAACCCGCTAAGAGAGCGACGAAGAGAGCAGAACCATGGCGCGCGTGTGTGCATTGTCGGGCAAGAAGGTCCAGTACGGACACAACGTCTCCCACTCCAAGCGGGCGACGAATCGCCGCTTCGAGCCGAACATCCAGAAGGTCCGGCTCCAGTCCGAGGCCCTCGGCCAGCGCGTGCCGCTGAACGTCGCGACGCGCACGCTGCGCACGGTCCAGAAGAAGGGCGGCCTCGACGCCTATCTGCTGTCGACCGACGACCGCAAGCTGCAGCCCGGCGCGCTTCGGCTCAAGAACAAGATCCGGCGCAAGCTCGGCGGCAACTGATCGCGCCGGGAGCTAGCGCTCCCACTCGTCGCGGGCGAGCTGCGCGAAGCATTCGCTGGCGTCGTCGAACACGGCGATCTTCTTGGCGTCCCCGCCCAGCCTGCGAAGCGTCGAGATGACGCAGCCGGGGAACCAGCGGTAGGCGTCGTTCCGCGCGATGCCGAATCCGTGTGTCTCGAGCGTCCGCTCGCCGTCTTCCATCGCCTTGCGGGTCTCCTCGTCGCACCCGCCTGCGAAGGAACAGAACCACGCGCTGGCTTCGGTGGAGAAGGTCAGCGCGTCGACGATCCCCATCGTGTCCGCGCCGTTCTCGATGTTCCGCATCTGCGCCGTCGCCATCGATGGCGAGACGAGCAGCACCAGGAGCAGCGCCGCCGAACGGCCATGCTTCGTCGGTCTTCGAGTCATCGGTCGTGTTCTCCCCTGCGTCGCGATGCGTCGGCATCGGTGGGCGTCTTCTCTTCGGTCACATCCTTTCGATCCAGCCGTCTGCGCGGCTGGCACGAGCTCATTCGTAGCGGGCGAAGGCCGCGGAGGGTCGGGCGGCGACGGCTCGGTCCCATCGCGCGAGATGCTCGAGGCCGTCCGGCGCCTCGACTCGCCAGACCTTCGCGAGCGAGAGCCCGCAGTAGGCGACGACGTCGGCGGCGCTGAATTCGGTGCCGGCGATCCATTCGCTCTCGGAGAGCGCGTCGTCCAGGAGTTCGAACGCGCGCTCGACGCGCTCGAGGTTGTCGGCCGCCACGCGACCCGACTGGTCGAAGCCCCCGGCGGCGAACATCGGGTGCTTGTGGTGCCCGTACTCGACCGCCGGCGTGAAGAGCCATTGCTCGGCGCGACGGGTCCACATGTGCACCCGGGCGCGCTCTTCCAGGCCGACACCGAAGAGCGCGCGTGGCGCAGGAAAACGTTCGTCGAGGTAGCGGCAGATCGCCATCGACTCCGAGAGCGCCCAGCCCTCGGTCGATTCGAGGACGGGGATCTGGGCGAGGGGATTGAGCGCGGTGATCCGGGCGTCGCTCACGCCCTCGATCTTCGGCTCGACGGTTCGCTCTCGAAGGGCGAGGCCCTTCTCTGCGGCGAACATCCGGACGCGCCGAACGTTCGGGGCGACCGGGTCCGTGTGCAGGAGGAGGTCGTCGGGTTCGACGAGTCCGCTCACGTGGTCGGCTCGTACCAGATCGGAGAGGTCCAGGCGCGCTCCTGGATTTCGCTCGGGATGCGCGGGTCGCTGCAGGCGGCCGGACGCTCCGCCTCCGGGAGCGAGAGACAGGTCTGCCAGCTCCAACGGCAGCTCGGGTTCTCGACGGCCCGCACGTAGTAGGCGGCGCTGCGCGACGCGTCGAAATCCGGATCGGTCCAGACCGCGCAGAGCGCGTCGTATCCTGCGCCGCGCGGCTCGCAGGTATCGAGATCGACGCTCGGCGCCTCGCGGCTCGCGCCCGCCGCCGCGGAACGTCGGCCGGCGACGTCGTGCACCGCCTGATGGAACTGCCCGTCCTCGCCGTACCAGACCTTCACGATCTGCAGGCGATCGAGCTGACCGCCGGGATGTTCCGGCACGCCGGGATCGCGGGCGACCTGCGCCACGAAGGTAGGCGCGTCCCCCGAGCGACTCGCCTCCGGCAGGATCGCCCCCATCGGCACGCCTTCCGCGTAGCCCGTCGAGACGAGATCCCGCCGCGCGCAGAGATCCTCGGGCAGGTCCCAGCCTCCGAAGAAGCGCGGCTCGATCCGCGGACCGCTCGTCGCGAAGGTCTCGCGCCGGACCATCGAGTCGAAGAGCGAGTCCCGGGAGTTCTCCTCGGCCCAGACTCCTACCAGCCCGCCCGGATTGCGGGCGACGTTGCCCGCGCCCGCGAACCACGGCTCGAGGGACATGCGACCCTCGACCTCGGAGTCCCCGCCCGCGCCGGAGCCCTCCCACTCGTGCTCCTCGACGTCTCCGGGATTCGCGTTGTGGGCGTCGGTGCTGCCGATCATGCCGAAGCGGAACGGGTTCACGCCGAGCCGCTCCTGCTCGCGCATGCCTTCGATCAGCGCATAACGTGCGTAGTCGACCCGCGACCGACAGCCTCCGCCGCGCAGCGCGCCCCAGCCCGCGCCGTCTTTGCAGTCGTCGGGCGCTTCCTCGGCGAGCTCCCGGATCTTTTCGAACCCGCAGAGCTCGTCCTCGCCGCCGACCACGCCCCAGAGCCCGTTCGCGCACTCGGACTCGCCCTTCACCTGCATCATCTCGACGAGGCGCTCGATCCGCGCGCGGACCTTCACCTGCCTCAGCTGCTCTTCCCGGGGTTCGCGTCGCCAGGTCGTCTCGAAGAGGCGGCCGTTCGAGACGTTCGGGTTGTGCGGGATCGTGATGACTTCGCAGCCGGTGCCCGCGTTCGTGCAGAGCGCGTCGAGTCGGTCCCAGAGATCGATCGCGTCCGGCGCCTCGAGGGACGAGACCGGCAGCTCGGGCACGCTGCCGTTCCGGAAGATCACGTTCCGGTGGACCTTGGACATGTTGACCGAATAGCTGTGCTCGTAGCCGTGGAAGGCGGTGAAGGCGCAGGTCTCGCTCGTGTCGTTCCAGCGCTCGGTCGCGCGCTGGGTCGTCTGCCAGGCGGACTCGAGGGAGGTGCGACAGTCGGCGTCGTCGTCGCCGCAGATCTCGCCCTTGCGGCCGAAGGCGCCCACGACCCCCGTCATCTTGCCCCCGAACTTCATTCCGGGAATCGGAGACTGGGCCGGGATCTCGCCTCGGAAGCTTCGGCAGCTGTCGGTCTGGTAGGCGTCCGAGCCGGGAGTCGTGCAGAGCCGCACCTCGCCGATCCATTCCGCGTGGTCGGTCACCGCCGCGAAGTCGAGCGGCCGATCGAGGCGCCAGCTCCGCGACCCTACGCGATTCTCGTCGAAGGGGCCGAAGCCGATCGCCTCACCTCGGGCGAATCGGTAGGCGTCGTCCGGCGTGCCCAGCATGCCGCGCGAGCGCGCGTCCATGGAGTAGTGGGTGTGGACGTGCAGATCGCCCCAGAACGCCTGACGCAAGGGGTCGGCGTGCGCGCAGCTCGCCGCGGGCGGTGACGGATCCGCGGCAGCCGCCTGGACCGGCGGCGACCAGTCGTCGGCGGTCGGCCTCAGCATGAAGAGGCTGCCGCACGAGACGGTCAGCGCGACGAGGAAGAAGACCACGACCCGGGTGCGCATGCACGACCTCCCTGCAGGTCACAAGGATCGCGCGTACCCCGAACGAAAACGAGGGCCCCTAGTGAAAGGAGCCCTCAGCCAAACGAGGGATTCCCTCGTTTGACAAGAAGGGCCCTCGTTCGAAATCGTCTGCAGCGCGGAGCTACTTCTTGCCGCCGCCGTAGCGCTTGCGGAAGCGATCGATCTTTCCGTCGGAGTCGAGCTCGCGCATCTTGCCCGTCCAGAACGGGTGCGAGACGGAAGAGATCTCGAGGCGCACCACCGGCACTTCGACGCCATCGACCTCGCGGGTCTCCTTCGACGTGACCGTCGAGCGGCTGGTCCACTCGTTGCCGGTCGCGGAGTCCACGAAGATGACCTTGTGGTAGTCGGGGTGGATTTCGGGCTTCATGGTGATTCTCGATTGGCTCGCGGCGCGCCGATTACCAGCTGCTCTTGCGGACGCCGGGGAGCTGGCCACGCAGGGCGAGCTCGCGCAGGGCGATCCGGGAGATGCCGAACTTGTTGTAGTAGGCCTTCGAGCGGCCGGAGACGGCGCAGCGGTTGTTCTTGCGCGTCGGGCAGGAGTTGCGCGGCAGCTTCGCGAAGCCGGCCTGCGCCTCGAGCTTGTCGTCCATCGACGCGTTGGGGTCTTTCAAGATCTTGCGCAGCTCGGCGCGCTTCTCGGCGTGCTTGGCGATCAGCGCGAGGCGCTTGTTGTCTCGGTTGACCTGGGACTTCTTGGCCATGGTGCGGGTCGGACTCCTGGGAGGGATCTTTGGAGCGCGGGAGAGTACGGGGGCGGACCCTCGGTGGCAAGGCGTGGTGGCCCGATCCTCGCGGTTTCTCAACCGAATTCGCGGTTCGCCCCGAGGGGGGAAGCCTCCTGATCGAGTCGAAGCGTAGCTCTTCGGCCCCGACCAGTCTCAGGCCTCGTCGAGGTCGATCGGATCCAGCTCGATCCGGTCCCGCCCACCGTCCTTGGCCTGGTAGAGCGCTCGGTCCGAGCGTTCGATCCAGGAGGCGGCGGTCTCGCCCTGCCGGAGCCGGGCGATGCCCATCGAGACGGTGATCCGGAGCGGCTCCTCGAGCTCGCCGTATTCGATCTCGAGGTTGCGCAGGGCCGTCATGCCGCGCTCCGCGAGGTCGCTCGCGACGGGCAGCTCGATGTCGCGGAGGACGATCGCGAACTCCTCGCCGCCGTAGCGCGCGACGAAGTCGTCCCGGCGCATGAAGCAACGGGTCAGGGTGTCCGCCACCTGGCGCAGGACGGCGTCGCCGCAGGGATGGCCGTGGTTGTCGTTGACCCACTTGAAGTGGTCGATGTCGAGCATGATCAGGCAGCCGCGCTGGCCGAAGAGGGTCGCCAGGTCGATCTCGCGCTCGATCTGTTCGTCGAAGGCGGCGCGGTTGTAGATCTTCGTGACCGCGTCGATCGCCGCCTGCTTGCGCACGCTGTCGAGCTCGTCGCGCAGACCTTCGAGGCGGGAGGCCATCTGCTGGATCTGTTCCTGGTAGCGCGTGCCCCGCGCGGCGAGGAACTCGGTCAGGAGCGTCACCGTCTCCTGCGCCTCGTTCTTGATGCGATCCGATTCACCGGAGCGCACGGCGCCTTCGAGGCGGCGCATGCGATGGCCGATCCGACGGTCGGCGTTCTGCTCGACGGTGAGCGAGCGGCGAAGTCCCGAGATGAACGCCCACGCGGCCTCCCGGAAGTCGCCGAGGGACGTGTTCACGTAGTCGGACTCGGACACGCGATGTTCCTGGACGGCGCGGCGCAGGCCAGGCAGGTCGCGCTTTGCGCCGGCATCGGCTGCGTCGTCGCCCTTCGCGCGCTCCCGGTTCGGCGGCGGCACGCCGATCAGCAGGTGCCGCGCCCAGGTCTCGAAGGTCTCCTCGATCTCCTCCGCGGACCGCGGCCCGACGTCGAAGGCGTGCTCGCCGAGGATGCGCAGCAGGTCGGCCATCAGGTCGAGGGCGCGATCCGCGGGGATCGTCGTGGCGTCGTCGTCGCCCGAGCCGGTCTTCGCCGGCGGCGAGGCCGCCGCCTCGTCTGCCGCGTCCGGTGCCGCGGGTTCGTCCTTCTTCTTGCGCTTTCCGAAGAGCATGCGCGCTATGTCGGCCGAACACGGCGTTCGCCCGAGCCTCGGGCCCGCGAAGGGGCGGAATCCCGGTCGTCGCCCGAGGCGCGCGTCGGGCATTCGCCCGAGGCGAGGATCCGGCCGGGAGCCGGCGTCGTGCGGGCGATTCCGGGCACCTGCACTATCCTCGCGCGCTTCGATTCGCCCCCCATCCACCGCGATGACGCCAGAAGAGAGTCCCATGAGTGAGTCCACGACGCCGGGCGCCCGCCCGGTGCGATCGATCGACCCGAAGCGCCTGCCCAAGCACTTCGAGGCCGCGGTCGTCGAGGACAAGTGGGACGGTGAATGGCAGGCGAGTGGTGTCTACCACTACGACTCCGAGCGTCCGCGCGAGGAGACCTTCGTGGTCGACACGCCGCCGCCCACGGCGTCGGGCTCGCTGCACATTGGCCACGTCTTCTCCTACAGCCAGACCGACGTGATCGTCCGCTACAAGCGGATGGCGGGGATGAACATCTTCTATCCCATGGGATGGGACGACAACGGGCTCCCGACCGAGCGTCGCGTCCAGAACTACTTCCACATCCGCTGCGACCCGAACACGCCCTACGAGGACGGCATGACCTTCGAGCAGGCGTCGGCGAAGGTGCGCAAGAAGCCGGCCAGGCTCGTGTCGCGGCCGAACTTCATCGAGGCGTGTTACGACCTGATCCGCGAGGACGAGATCGCCTTCAGCCAGACGTGGCATCGCCTGGGCCTCTCCGTCGACTGGCGGCAGGAATACCAGACGATCGATGAGCACTGCCGCCGCACGGCCCAACGCTCCTTCCGCGATCTCTGGGACAAGGGCGAGGTCTACACCTCCGATGCGCCGACCCAGTGGGACGTCGACTTCCAATGTGCCGTCGCGCAGGCGGAAGTCGAGGACAAGGAGGTGCCGGGCGCCTTCCACAAGATCGAGTTCGGGATCGAGGGTGTCGACGAAGGCGAGGACGCGAGCTTCGTGATCGCGACGACGCGGCCGGAGCTGCTCGCCGCGTGCGTGGCCGTGACCGCGCATCCCGACGACGAGCGCTTCAAGCCGTATTTCGGCAAGCGCGCGGTCACGCCGATCTTTCGCGCGCCGGTCCCGATCTTCCCGAGCGAGATGGCCGACCCCGAGAAGGGCACCGGCATCCTGATGGTGTGTACGTTCGGCGACCAGACGGACGTGCAGTGGTGGCGCGAAGAGGGGCTCCCGCTGCGGCAGATCGTCGGTCTCCACGGTCGTCTCCGGAGCGTCGACTTCGGCGAGGCGCCTTTCGAGAGCCTCGACGTGGCGACGGCCAACGCGAACTACGCGGAGCTCGAGGGCAAGAACGTCAAGCAGGCGCAGGCGGCGATCGTCGAGATGCTGCGCGACCCCGAGCACTCGGCGACGGCTCTTTCCGGACGCCCCGGCAACGGTGCGCCGCTCCAGGAGGAGCCCGAGCAGATCACACACGCGGTCAAGTTCTTCGAGAAGGGCGATCGTCCGCTCGAGCTCCTGCCCACGCGCCAGTGGTTCTGCCGCCTGCTCGACAAGAAGGAGCAGCTCGTCGCGAAGGGCGGCGAGGTCCAGTGGCATCCGCCGCACATGTACGCGCGGTACAAGGACTGGACGGAGAACCTGTCCCTCGACTGGTGTCTCTCTCGTCAGCGCTACTTCGGCGTGCCGATTCCGGTCTGGTACCCGACGGACGCGGACGGCGAGCCCGACTACGACCACCCGATCGTCGCGGACGCCGACGCGATGCCGATCGATCCGACGACGGACGTGCCGCCGGGCTTCGACGCGAAGCAGCGCGGCGAGCCGAACGGCTTCGTCGCCGACAACGACATCTTCGACACCTGGTTCACGAGCTCGTTGACGCCGCAGATCAGCTCGCATTGGGGCGACGACGACGCGCGGCACGCGAAGCTCTTCCCGGCCGACATGCGGCCGCAGGCCCACGACATCATCCGGACCTGGGCGTTCTACACGATCGCCAAGGCGATGCTGCACGAAGACGAGGTGCCCTGGCACCATGCGCTGATCTCGGGCTGGATCCTCGATCCCGATCGCAAGAAGATGTCGAAGACCAAGGGCAACGTGACGACGCCGCTGCCCCTCGTCGAGAAGTATGGCGCGGACGCGGCGCGCTACTGGGCGGCTTCGGCGCGGCTCGGCGCCGACACCGCCTTCGACGAGAGCGTGTTCAAGATCGGCAAGCGTCTGGTCACGAAGATCTTCAACGCTTCGAAGTTCGTGCTGTCGCAAGAGAGCGAGGTCCACCCGATCACGTCCGAGCTAGACCGCGCGTTCGTGGCGAAGCTTGCCGCGCTGGTCGACCGATCGACCGAGAATTTCGAGGCCTATCAGTACGCCCACGCGCTGCAGGAGATCGACAGCTTCTTCTGGACGCACTTCACGGACACGTACATCGAGCTCGCGAAGGTGCGCGCCCGAGGCTGCGCCGACGGCGCGACGGGCGACGAGGCCGCCGCGAGCGGTTCCGCGATCGCTTCCCTTCGTCTCGGGCTCTCGACGCTCCTGCGACTCTTCGCGCCGACCCTTCCGTATATCACGGAGGAGGTCTGGAGCTGGGCGTTCGCCGACGACTTCGCGGAAGAGGGCGACGCCATCGCGCGCAGCATCCACGGGACGCCCTGGCCCTCCGCGGCCGACTTCGCGGGGATCGAAGCGCCCGCGGACGAGCGGAGCTTCGACACGGCGGTCGCGGCCCTCGCCGCGATCAACAAGGCGAAGGCGGATGCCGAGGTGTCGATGGGGCGCGACGTCGAGTCGCTGACCCTCGCGACCGATCCCGGCACGCTGTCGACGCTCGAGGGAGTCGCGGCCGACGTCCTCGCCGCGGCGCGCGTCGCCGAGCATGCGCTCGTCTCGAACGACGCGCTCGAAGCGGGCACCTTCGAGGTCCAGGCGATCAAGTTCGCGCCGAAGCCCGAGAAGGGCTGAGCGCCTAACGCTTCCGCCGCGTTCGGACCAGCGCTTCCTGTGCGATCGACGCGACCTGTACGCCTTCGGTGTCGTACATGCCGGCGAAGATCAGCGCGCGGGCGGCGTGGGCGATCGGCGACACCGACGAGAGGACGATCCAGTCGTCCCACTGCACCGGGTGATGGAGCCAGACCGCGTGGTCGAGGCTCGCACCCATGTGCGTCTTCATCGGGATGCCACCGGCCCCCTTCATGGCGGTTCCGATCAGGGTGCGATCCGACGCGTAGATCAGGATCGCGGTGTGCAGGTCCGGGTCGTTCCCAATCACTCCGCGCGGTCGCATCCAGACGGCTCGAACGGGATCCCGCGGCTTCCCCTCGGAGAATTCGTCCGAGTCGAGCACCCGGACCTCGATCGGGTTGTCGTAGGTCGTCGGCGGAGGCAGCCCGAGTCCCTTGTTGCGGACGTCGGTCCACTCGGTGAGGCCTTCGGGTCCGTCGACGCCCGGTGCGGGACGCTGGTAGCTCATCCCGTCTTCCGGTCGCGTGAAGCTCGCGGCCATGTTGAAGATCGCCTCCCCCGCCTGGTGGGCGACGACGCGGCGGGTCGTGAAGGTGCGGCCGTCGCGGATGCGGTCGACGACGAAGCGGATCGGGAGGTCGTAGCGTCCGGGGCGCAGGAAGTAGGCGTGGACCGAGTGGAGCAGGCTGCCGCCTCGCTCGTCTCCCTTCTCGTCCTCTTCGAGGGTCGCGATCGCGGCCATCGTCGACTGGGCGGCGACGAGGCCGCCGAAGAGGCGCCCCTGTCCGTCGCCGGGATCACCGAGGAAGAGGTCTCGATCGAGGGGGTCGAGCTGGAGGCGCTCGCACAGGTCGTCGATCGGCGTGGACATGCTGAAGGGGGCTCCTCGTCGGGCGCGGTCGCGGGCCGCGCACCCTAGCAGAAGGGGTCGTGGCGCACGGTGATCGATCTAAACGAGAGAATCTCCAATAAATACTCGATCGATCGAAAATGTAGAAAGACTAAAAATGGAGTAATATGATTTATGATTCGCTGTGATGGAGGATGCGATGGCATCGTTCGGTCCGACAACTGCGCCGCGCCCCGGGAAGCGCGCCCGTACCCGCGCGCTGCTTCTCGCGAACGCGATCGCATTGTTTCGCGATCGGGGATTCACGGAGACGAAGCTCGCCGACGTGGCTCGCGCGGCCGACGTCGCGCCGGCCACCCTCTACAACCACTTCCCGAGCCGGGCCGCGCTCGCCGGCGCCTGGGTTCGAGGCGAGATCGAGGAAGCCTCGCAGGAAGCAGCGCGACAGGTCGTCGACGACGAGCGCGGACTCCGCGCGGGAATGCGCGGGCTGTGCCGCGCCATCGCCCGGACGAATGCCCCCGAGACCGCGCTTCGGCTCGAGGCCTGGAAGGAGGCCGCCCGTGTCCGGGCCGAGCCCGCTGCCGCGCTCGTTCGAGCGATCGAGATCGAGCAGCGGCGCGAGCACGTTCGGGCGGATCGGCCGGCAGCGGCGCTCGCGGATCTGCTGCTCGATGCCATCGAAGGCGGACTCGTGTCCGGCTTGCGAGCGCTCGACGCCTCGTCCGCTGTGAATGCGGAAAAGCCTCTCGCGGTCGAGATTCAGGCCCGGGTCGACCTCGTCCTCGACGGTGCGCGCAAACGGAACGAGCGCGTGCGGGCGGAGTCCGCGCGCGGCGCGACTCGCTGAGCGCCGCGGGTGGCGGCGGATCGGCTCAGCGTCCGGCGTCCTTGTACGTGAACGTCTCGGCGGCGATGACCTCGCCGTCGTCGGTCACGATCTCGACGGTCCAGTCCCCGAGCCAATCCTCGAGCAGCTCCTTGCTCGACCAGACCCGCCAGCGCGGCCCCTGCACTTCGAAGGCGACCTCTGCGCGCACGACGTCGCCGTGGAGCCAACGATGGGTGACGGTTCGACCGCCCAGCTCCCGGAGGTCCGAGAAGAAGAAGATCTTTCGGACGTCGTTGCCGACGAAGGTCACCTGATCGACCGGCTCGCGGTCTTCGACTGCCGTCGTGAACTGAGCGACGGCGTTCGGGACCGTCGTCGGCGAGACCTCTTCTTCGCCGGCGTCTTCGACCTGCTGCGCGAAAGCGCTCAGCGGAAGCGCCAGGAGGGCCGCGGCCAGCCAGCCGAGCAGCCACCCCTCGCGGGGCCGCCGCGTCGTGGCCCGCTCGCCTTCGATCTCGATCCGATCACCCCGTTCCATCGCGCGCCTCCCCCTCCGAAAACCACGATTCGAGTCGAAGCGTAGCGGTTCTGGATGGGGATCCCGTTGCTAGCTTGCGGACGTGCGTTCGAATTCCGTGCAGACGAGAGGCCTCGGCGAGGCCATTCGATGGAGCTGATCCTCGTGCGGCACGCCGAGCCGGCGGCGTGCGCCGAAGGCGATGCGAACTGTGACGATCCGCCCCTCGGTGACGCCGGTCGACGACAGGCAGCGCGGGTCGCGGCATGGTTGGCGGACGTGCCGGTCGATCACGTCGTGTCGAGTCCCGCGCGGCGCGCGATCGAAACCGCCGAGGTCCTGGCAGCGCGAGCGGGACTCGAGGTCCAGGTCGACGACGGACTTCGTGACGCGCAGTCGGAGCGGGATCACTACGTGCCGCTCGAAGCCGATCGCGCGAACGACCCCGCTGCGTATCGTGCGCGGGTCGAGGGCTATCGCGCGTCGCCGCGGATGGACGCGGTCGCGGAGCGCGTCAACGAGGCCCTCGACGCGTGGTGCGCGCGAGCGCGCGGCGGACGCGTCGTCGCGTTCGGTCACGGGACGGTCGTGAATCTGTACGCGGCGCGGGTCCTCGGGCTCGAGAACGCGGGGTTCTTCGACGCCGCCTTCGCGAGCGGCCACCGCTTCCTGGTCTCGTCGGCCGGCGTCCGCAGCGTGCGGAGCCTCAATGAAACCGCGTACTTGATCGATTGAATCGCGAGTCTGGCGCGACGCGACCGCGAACGACGCGCAACTCCGATCGGCAGGAAATCCGCATTTCACCGGAAATTCTCCGTCACCTTTTGGTGACCGCCGTGGTAGAAGGGGAGGGCACGCTGATCACGCCCTGCCAAGCCTCTCGACGGACCCGCGATGGATGATGCGGAGCCGAAGTTGAACACGCTGTAGTGGATGCCCTGTGCGGACCTGGGAAGGGGTCGAGAGCAGGCAGGACGTGCGCGCTCCCCCTCCTCGCATGACGAGTGAGGGGTGAGCGCGGAGCGCGCGGCGCGATCCACCGATCCCCGAGCGCGCGCCGCCCGATCGTTCGATTGCGCGTTGCATTCCGTGACGTGCATCACCAGCTCGCGTCGTGACCCCGCCGATGGGATCGGCACCCCCACTGCGACCGACGTCGCTCGTTGGGGAAGGATCTACGATGCCCTCCGTCGAGCAATTGAAGCAGCGACTCGCCCAGCACCTGAAGGCGAAGCGGATCGATGGCGCGCTCAATGCGCTGTCTCTCCTCGAACGCGAAGAGCCCGGCGAGTCGGCCTGGCCTCGCCGCACTGCGCGCTTGCTGCGCGCGCAGGCCGACACGAAGGGCGAGCTGGTCGCGCTCCGCCGCGCCCTCGAGCTGCAGGTCGACCAGGGCCTCGTGCTCGAAGCGATCGCGAGTTGCCAGACGATCCTCGAGCTCGCGCCCGAGGACCCGCGCACGGTCGAGACCCTCGACCTGCTGTACATGGACGGGCCGCCGGTCGACGCAGCGGCGCCGTCCGCTCCGCCCGAAGCGCCTCCGGCGAACTCGACCACTCCGCCGGCGCTCGGTCCGAGCAGCGTGCCGAGTGGTTGGGGTGAGGCGTCGGACGAACCGCTCGACTCGCTGATCCTGACCGACGTCGTGCCCGGCGCGCGCGCCGTCGCGAACGACGGCGCGGCGGGCGTGAGCGAGATCCCGATCGATCTCGAGGACGCCGTCGACGAGAGCGCCCCCGATCTCCACCTCGATCAATGGTCGTCGAGCAACGACCTCCGCGACATCGCCGCCGCCCAGGCAGCGTGTCTGCCCCCGGCCGATGCCGCGAAGGGGTCGGGCGCGGCGCGCGGCGACCGCGGTGCGTCCCTGCGGAGCGAGCTCGCGAACATCCCGCTCTTCGGTGACCTCGACCCCGCGAGCCTTCACACGCTCATCCGCCGCGTGCGGGCGGTGACCCTCGAGCCGGGGCAGGTGCTCTTCCGTCAGGGCGATCCGGCCAACAGCCTCTACGTCGTGGTCGAGGGCGCGGTCGTGCCGATCGCGGAAGGCGATCGTCGGCGAAAGCTCGCGGTGCTCGAACGCGGCGCCTTCTTCGGCGAGATCGGCCTGATGACGAAGCAGCCGCGCAACGCCACGATCGAAGCGCTGGTCGAGACGAAGCTGCTCGCGATCGACCGGCGCCTGCTCCGCCAGCTGATCGGCGACGCGCCCTCGGTCGCGAAGAGCATTCTCCGCTTCCTGCGCGCGAGGCTCATCGATCGCCAGATTCGCACGAACCTGTTCTTCTCGGCCTTCGCCCATGGCGAGCGCGCCGCGGTCGCGAAGCAGTTCCGTTTCCTCGAGGTGGAGGACGGTGCGAAGCTGATCGAGCGGGGCAGGGCCCCGGAAGGGCTCTACGTCGTCTTGTCCGGCGAGCTGGACGTCGTCGGACCGGCGTCGCCCTACGAGCAGGACGTGGACAAGGAGCTCGCGAGTCTCGGCCTCGGGGACGTCTTCGGCGGGCTCTCGTTGATCGATGGTCGCCTGCCGCCCGGCGACGTCGTGGCGAGGGGCAAGTGCTGGCTGGTCGTCCTGCACGAGGGCCGCTTCCGACGCATCCTCGAAGCGAACCCGCGGCTCGATCGCATCCTGCGCCGGATCGCGCAAGAGGTCGCCGAGTCGTCGGCGAGCGGGCAGGAGGGCGCGGTCCTGCTCTGAGGCCGCCCGTCTCCTTCCGCGCGCGTCGCCTAACGTGATTCGTCGCCCGCGTCGTCGTCCGCTCGGGGCTCGGTTCCGTCCTGGTCCACCGACGGCGCGGGCGATCGCTCGTCTTCCGCCTCCCGCGCCTTGGGCAGGTAGGGCTCGGCGATGCCGATCTTGATCGGCGTGCGCCGGGGCAGAGGCGTCGACGCGTAGATGCCGTTCAGCACGCCGGTGAACACCACCTCGAGCTCGTTCCGGGTGCGCTCGGAGAGGTCCTGCAGCGTCTCGTCCTCGAGCGCACGCGCGATCCGCAGCCGCGTCACGCGCAGCGATCGCACGCCTTCCTCGTCGAGGGGCCGGAAGCTGTGGGCGAAGGCGCGAGCGCGGCCGCGATAGCGGGAGCCGTCGATGCTGACGACGGTCAGCCGGTAGACCAGGTCCTCGTGCCGGACGAAAGTCATCGTCGCGTGCAGCCCTCCGACGGGAGACGCCGCGCGTCCCTCGATCCGGATCGCGTCGAGCGAACCGACCTTCAGCGCTCGCCGGTCTCGAACCCGAACCGACTGTCCCTCCGGATCCTTCTCGAGGAATTCGTCGACGATTTCGTCGAGGTCCTTCGATCCCGGGCCGGCCACCTTGAGCTCCGCGTACGCGTCCCGTCGCGGGGAGACCCCGCGCACCGCCTGCGCCTCGTTCATCGTCTCCCAGCCCGGCGGAAAGCGGAGCGAAAAGCGGAGCTCGGGGTGGATGAATTTGTTCTCGTCGTCGAAGAGGCCGCCCGCCGGGTCGTCGCCCAACACGAGGCCATCGATCATCTCGTAGTAGCCGATGGGCTGGTCGCCGGAGACCCCCTCGATCGCCGACCACTCCATCTGCTGAGCGCGATCGATGGCGATCGCGGCGCGCTCCGGGCTCGTCGGATGGGTCGCGAAGAACGAGGGCAGTCGAGACCAGCCGACGACGTACCGCTCCGACGCGTCGAGCTTGCGCAGGAAGACGGCGATCGCCGCCGGGTCGTAGCCGGCGCGCGCAGCCAGGATCTGTCCGCCGCGATCCGCGTCGCGCTCCTGGTCCCGGCCGTAGGCGGCGATGCGGGCGACGCGGAGGAGTCCGATCGTGAAGGGGTTGAGGCGCTTGCTGTACTCGAGCCGCGCGGACGCATGCCGCTCGGCCGCATGGGTGATCTCGTGCCCGAGCACCCCGGCGAGCTCGTCCTCGCTCGTGACCAGGGCGAGCAGTCCGCGGGACACGTAGATCTTGCCACCCGGCAGCGCGAAGGCGTTCGGCGCGGCCTGGTCGACGATCTTGAACTCGTAGTCGAACACGCGACTCGGCGCGTGGCGCAGGAGGCGGAGGGCGACGCTGCGGACGTAGGCGCCCAGCGCTTCGTCCTGCACGAGGCCGAGCTCCGCCTCGATCGCGCTGGTCCCCTCCTCGCCGACGCGCGCATCGTCGTACTCGGTGTCGAGAACGACCCGTCGGTTGCCGGGCTCGGGCTCCTCCTCGGCCGATTCGTCGGCGTCGCCGTCGTCACTGGTCTCCGCGGTCTCCGAATCGTCGGTCGAATCCGCGTCGGCCGGGGCGCCTGCGGGTTCCGCGGCGGCGTTCGCCTCCTCGTCTTCCTCCTCCGCCGCTTCCGGGTCGTGCGACTCCTCGCCGGGTTCGCTCGGCGGCGGGTCCTCCGCCGTCGCCGCATGCGCCGTAGGCGGCGAGGCGGTCGGCGCCGGCGCCGCGCCGGGCGCCGCACAGGCGGCGGTGAGGAGGGCGATCGCGAGGAGGAGCAAAGCGATGCGGATCAAGGTCTCGCTCGAATCGTTGGGCGGAACGAGGGTCGAGTCTATCATCCGCCCCGTTCCGCGGCCGAGACGCGGGGGTGGGAGAGGCGGTGCGTTCGATGGATGCGAAGCGCGAGGCAGGGCGCGGCGATGGCTGAATGGACGCTCGGGAAGAGTCGTCGGTTCGCCGGGGTCGATGGGCCCGTGGTCGTCTGCGTGATGGACGGGGTCGGCCGCGGCCGGCAGGACGAGTCCGACGCCGTCTGGCTCGCCCGCACGCCGACCCTCGACTGGCTCGCCGCGGCGACGCCGAGCGGCGAGCTCGTCGCCCACGGCAAGGCCGTCGGGATGCCCTCCGATTCGGACATGGGCAACAGCGAGGTCGGACACAACGCCCTCGGCGCCGGTCGCGTCTTCGATCAAGGGGCGAAGCTCGTCGCCAAGGCGATCGCGAACGGCAGCCTCTTCGAAGGCGAGCAGGCGGGGGTGTGGCAGGCGGTGACCGAGCGCGTCCGCGAGCGCGGGTCGACGCTGCACTTCCTCGGTCTGCTCTCGGACGGCAACGTGCATTCGCACATCGACCATCTCTTTGCGCTCTTGCGTCGGTGTGATCGCGAACAGATCGAGCGCGTGCGGATCCACGTCCTGCTCGACGGTCGCGACGTGCCCGAGACGAGCGCCCTCGACTACGTCGACGCCCTCGAGGAGCTGCTCGAGACGATCTCCGGCAAGCCCCGCCGCGACTACCGGATCGCGAGCGGCGGCGGGCGCATGACCACGACCATGGATCGCTACGAGGCGGATTGGGCCATGGTCGAGCGCGGCTGGCAGACCCACGTTTGCGGCGAGGGGCGCGGGTTCGCGACCTGCCGGGCCGCGATCGAGACGTTCCGCGAGGAGTCGTCGGGGATCGGGGACCAGATGCTCCCGCAACTCGTGATCGTCGAGGGTGACGGCGTGCCGATCGGTCGCGTCGAGGACGGCGACGCGGTCGTGCTCTTCAACTTCCGCGGCGATCGCGCGATCGAGATCAGCCAGGCCTTCGAGGCGGACTCCTTCCCCCACTTCGATCGGGGTGCGCGACCGGACGTGCTCTACGCCGGCATGATGGAATACGACGGGGACCTCCGGCTCCCGAGTCGTTATCTCGTCGCGCCGCCGGCGATCGATCGGACCATGGGTGAATACATCGCGCGCGCCGGTCTGCCCCAGCTCGCGATCAGTGAGACCCAGAAATACGGACACGTGACCTACTTCTGGAACGGCAACCGGAGTGGCGCCTTCGATGAGGACGTCGAGACCTATGTCGAGATCCCGTCGGACGACCGCCCCTTCGAGGAGCGGCCGTGGATGAAGGCGGCCGAGATAACCGATCGTCTGATCGAGGAGCTGCAGACCGGGCGCTACCGACATGCGCGGGTCAACTACGCGAACGGCGACATGGTCGGACACACGGGGCATCACGCCGCGGCGATCCAGTCGGTCGAAGCCGTCGACCTGCAGCTCGCGCGGTTGCTCCCGGTGGTCGAGGCGCTCGGCGGCGCGCTCGTCGTGACCGCGGACCACGGCAATGCGGATTGCATGTACGAGCTCGACAAGAAGACCGGAGAGCCCGTGACCGACGCGGACGGCAAGGCGAAGGCGAAGACGAGCCACACGCTGAACCCGGTCCCGCTGCACGTCTATGCGCCGGGCAAGGGCGTCGCCCTGGACGCGAAGGCGCTGGCGAAGCCGAGCCTCGCGAATCTCGCGAGTACGGTGCTCGACCTGATGGGGCTCGAGGCGCCCGAGGACTATGAGCCGACGCTCCTCGCGTCGGACTGACGTACGCGCACCTGGCTGCGGTCCTAGAACCCGGTGGCGACCTTGCGCGTGATCCGCGTGTACTCGTCGATCTCTTCGTCGGTCAGGGTCTTCGCGACGTGATCGACCAGGCTCTTCATCCCGATGTGATATTTCCGGAGGGCCTCATGGGCCATCGGCGTCGCTTCCAGGACCACCGACCGGCGGTCCTGCGGGTTCGGGTGACGATTCACGAGGCCGCGCTCCTGCAGACGGTCGACGATCGCGGTCATCGTGCTGCGCGGGAGTCCGAGATCCGCGACGAGGCTCTTCACGCTCGTCGGGCCGCTCGACGTGAGCAGGGCGACGAGGTCGAGCTCGCGTCCGGCGAGTCCCGTCGAGGACTCCAGGTCGACCCCACGCAGCCGCAGCCGCAGGCTGACCGCGACGATCACCTCCAGCAGCGCGCGATGGCGCGGCGGGACGTTCGCCAGGGGATCGTCTTGCGAGAGGCCCGTGCCCGTTGGGGCAGAGGCGGGCGAGATCGCTCCACCACCAGGCGGCTGTTGTCCGTTCGGGGTCATGGCTGCGATGCTCTCGTTCGGGGGAGTATGGAGTTCAGTCGTCATGCCCTTTGATACGTTCGAATGGTCGAACGGGTTTCATTCGACGGCAAACCAAAAGTACGCCTCTCGTCGGAATTAGACGAAAAAGTCACGTTTTCCTTTGAGAAGGACGAATGTTTCTCATCAGGCCGAGTAAGGCGGGCATGACCGCGTTCGTGACGGTGCGTCGGATCCCCCCGAGTGTGACCGCTCTCTGGGTGTCCGCTGTGATATTCGCCACGATCCTCGTTCTCCCTTCGGGCCCGGGCGCCGCCCCGGCATCGCCGACGCCGGAGTTCGGCGTCGCCTACGACCCGAGCGCTGCGAACGACCCGGACCGCACCTACGACTACTTCCCTCCGAAGGAACCGGGCGGAGCCGTCGTCATCGTCATCCAGAGTCATCGCTGGTCCGAACGCATCCCGAACGAACTCCTGGTCTCGGGCCTGGTCAAGGGCGTGATCCGCGCTGGTCACGCAGCGTTCGTGTTGCGTCATCGCGCCGGTGCGCGCGCCGTCCATCCCGCGCCGATCGAGGACGTCGCGCGCGGCTTCGCGCACGCGCTCGCGCGGGCCGGCGAAGAAGGTCTCGACACGAAGAGGGTCTTCGTCGTCGGGCACACCTCGGGCGCACAGCTCGCGCTCCTCCTTGCCCTCGACCCGCGGTACCTGGCCGCACTCGATCTCACCCCCGAATCGATCGCTGGCGTCGTCTCGCTCTCGGGGATCCTCGACCTCGGTCCGCATCCCGATCGGCTCGCCCAGGAGGAAGCCGCGATCGCTGCCGCCTTCCCGAGCCTGCGCGAGCGGGCCGAGTCGCAGCCCGCGTCCTGGCTCGATCGCGCGCGTCCGCCGATCCTGCTCCTGACGGCCGGGCGCGACCTGCCGCGACGCGCGGAGGAAGCGGCGGCGTTCGTCGCGACGGCCCGCGACGTGGGGAGCGGTCCCGTCCAACGCTTCGTGGTTTCGACCCGCGACACCGCGACGATCCTCGACCTCGTGTCCCGGGGTGGCGCGGAACAGCTGCTCGAGTTCCTGGCGCACGATCCCGCGAAGGGCGCGCTGCCCGAGCGATGGCAGATCGTCGAGACGTGGAAGTCACCGCCCTTCACGACCGAAGACTTCCATACGCGCTTTGCCGCGCTCGTCGACGAGTACCTGGCCGACGAGAAGTTCACGGAGGTCGTGAATCGGCCCTTTCCCGCGCCACCCGGAACGCCTCTTCGGCTTCGCTTCGCGCGCTATCGCGCGATCGATCTGCTCGACCTGCTCGAGGCCATGGGGCCGGCGGACGCCGGGCGCGGGGACTTCCTCGTCCTCACGAACGCGCGCGGCGAGAAGGCCTTCTTCCCGATGTCGCGCATGCGCGAGCTCCGCCCGCGGGTCGTGATCGGCGTCGACGGCGAGCGCAATCTGTTCCGCGCGACCGACCTCTACCACACGCGTCGACGCTATTCCTGGGTCGACGTGCACGCGACCCGGGTCGACATGGCGCGGCCTCTCGGTGCCTTCCTCTACTTTCCGGACGCCGAGCCGAAGCATTCCGAGTCCCTGCCGCTCTTCGGTCGTTATGCGCTCACGACCGACTCGTTCGCGCTCGTGGAGGAAGATCCCCGCGCCGTCCTCGACGACCTCCCTGCCGCGCCCCGGCGGACCGTCGTCGAGGACCGGCAATGCATCTCGTGCCACCGCCTGCGCGACGTCGGAGGTCGCGCGTTCCACATCCGCGCGCGGGACGCGAAGGCGGTGGGCGGACACGCGCTGCCCCTCGAGCGCTACCCGGCCGTCGTCTGGAAGCGTTTCGTCTTCGAGCAGGAGGCGGTCGCGGCCGAGGTCGGCGCGAACGTCGTCGACTTCACGCCCGAAGAGGCGCAGGCACTCTACGACATGGTCGTCGCGGAGCGGGCGCGTCGCGGGGTCACGCCCTGGCACCGCCCCGAGCGCGATCGCGACCGCCCGTGAGCGAAAGAGACGACGCATCGACCTCGGAGGCAGAAGCGCGGGAGGCGATCGACCCGCTGCGCGTGCTGCACTCGGAGATCGACCGCGAGGCGGCGAGGGTCGCGGCGCAGCACGGCGATCGGCTCCGATGCGGTCGGGGCTGCTCGGCGTGTTGTCTCGACGACCTGTCGGTCCGGGAAGTCGAGGCGGCGCGCATCCGTGAAGCGCATCCGCAGCTGTTGCGTGAAGGCCGGGCGGGACCCGTCGGCGCCTGCGCCTTCCTCGACGGCGAGGGGGCGTGTCGCATCTACGCGGATCGTCCGTCCCTCTGCCGTTCGCAGGGATTGCCGCTCCGCCTGCTCTACGAAGAGGACGACGAGATCGTCGAGCGGCGCGACATCTGTCCGCTCAACGTCGAAGGCGGGCCGCCTCTCGAGGCGCTCGACGAGGAGGCGTGTTGGCTGGTGGGGCCCTTCGAACTCCGCCTCGCCACGATCGACGCGTGGCACGCGGAAGCGACGGGGCGAGGTGAAGACGACGAGACCCGGGTCGAGCTGCGCTCCCTCTTCGCGCGCTGAGACGCTAGGCCGGGCCGTCCCGGATCACGAAGAGCTTTCCGAGGCTCCACCACGTCCACTTCCAGACCTGGCCGATCGGTCCGAGGATCTGCTTCGGGCGCTGCCGTTCGAGGGTGAGCGAGATCGACGACATCCGCGCGAGTCCCCGGAGTCGCGCGACGCGCGATTCGAGGGAGTCGAGCTCGGACTGGACGCGGGTGAGCTCGGCTTCGATCCGCAGGATCTCGTCGATCTCGGTCGTGCGGTCGAGGAGCGCGCGAAGCCGCTCGCTCAGGCTGCGGAGATTCGTGATCCGCGCATCGAGATCGAGGACCTCGGCGGTGACATTCTCGGTCGACAGCGTGCGTTCGCGGACCTCGCCCAGCTCGGCGAGTCGGTCGACGGTCGGTTCGAGAGCCGCCACGGGCACGCGCAGTCCCATGTCGATTCGCTGGCCCGCGGACTCCGTCGCGTGGTCCACGCGCCCGCCCGCCGTGGCGACGATCTCGAGGGTCTCGATTCGCGCCTTCGCGAGTTCGTCGACGATCGTCGCGAGTCGCGCGTTCTTCGTCACGAGCTCGTCGATCGCCGCGTCGGGAGCGGCTTCGTCGAGGGCGTTCGCCTTGCCCGAGCGTGGGTCAGGGGCGCGGGGACCGTCCATCGTCGAGCAGCCGCTCGCGGCGGCGACGAGAAGGGCGAGGGAGAAGGCCAGGGCGAGGCGTCTTCGAGTTCGCATGCCCGGCAGACACCCCGTCAGAAAGTCCGGTTCCGAGCTATTCGGGAATCGCCATGCCCCGCTCGACGGCGGGCCGCGCGGCGATCCGGTCGAGCCAGTCGGCGACGCGCTTGCGGTTCGTGATCCAGTCGGCGCCGATGTTCTGGGCGATGCGGAGCCAGGGGAAGTGCATGATGTCGCCGATCGTGTACTCGCCGGCGAGGTAGTCGCGATCGCCATTCGCGAGGATGCGATCGATCACGCCGCTGAGGCGATCCATCTCGCCGCCGAAGATCTCGATCATCTCCTGGTTCTTCTCGCCTTCCTTGCGGATCGCGGCGCCGAAGCGACCGAGGTTCGGACCGACGCCACCGGTCTGGAAGAACGCGTACTGGATCGCCTCCATCCGCTTCGCCTTGTCCTTCGGCAGGATGCGTCCCTCTGGATCGTAGTTCTCGCCGAGGTGGAGCAGGATCGCGCCGCTCTCCCAGATCGTCTGGTCGCCGTCGGTGATCGCCGGGATCTTGTGGTTCGGATTGATCGCGAGAAACTCGTCCGTGAACTGCTCCCCCTCCTGGGTCTTCACCCACTGGACCTCGTAGTCGAGGCCGAGCTCTTCGAGGGCGATGGAGACCTTGCGGCCGTTGGGGGTCTGGGCGGTGTAGAGCTTGATCACGGGGGGTCCTCTTCCGGGTCGTGCCGGCGTCTTCAGGCGGGCGACGTCCGAGCGTAGGCGAAGTTCCCGACCGCTTCGAGATCGAGGGGCCGACCGAGCTCGCTCTCGGCGCGCTGCCGGAACTCCTCGGCGGTTCGGGGCGGCGCGATCTCGCCCGTGCGCCGGAGCAGGCCCAAGTAGCGATCGCCGATCCAACGACCCCGCACGAGGCTCGACACGAAGACCTGGCCGTCCGGGGCGAGCGCGCTCTGCCACTCGCGCGTGAGCTGCTCGGTCTCGTGGAACACGTGATAGGCGCCGTGACACAGCACGGTCGAGATCGCGTCGCAGCGAAAGGGGAGGGCGTATGCGTCGGCCTGGAGGAAGACGACATTCGAGGGGACGGACTCGGCGTGCTCGACGAGGCGTTCGCGACCGCGTCGCAACATGTCGAGGGACCGATCGAGCACGACCGTCGGACGGCGGGTGTCCGCGTAGGTCGCCGCCGAGTCGACGCAGGTCCCGGCGGCGATGTCGGCGATCCAACCGTCGCGACGCGAGCGGAAGGCGTCGTCGATGAAGCGCTGGTTGTCGTGCCGCGTCAGGCCCCAGGCGATCCGCAGATAGGACGGGTTCGAGACGGCGCGATCGTAGGCGGCGGCGCGATTGTCGTAGGGCGCGCCGACGTCCCCTTCATCGAGGACCGACCACAGACCCGGCTCCACTTCTCGCGCCTGGGACGGGTCGATGAGAATCGATTCGAGCGTCATTCCCCGGCTTCGCCTCGTTCGAACCAGAACTCGATCTCCGCCGTCTCGACTTCGAAGCGCGCGGCGTGATCGACGTTGGCCTCGAGGTGGTACCAGTCGCCCGGTCCGTAGCGCGACTCGACCCCGTCTACGGTCAGGAAGAGCTCGCCGCGGGTGATCACGCCGCAGTTCTCCGTCGGGTGTCGATGGACTTCGATCGTGGTGCCCGCCGGATACGACGCGAAGAGCACTTCGCAGCCCTCGGCGCCGAGACGAACTGCGTCGAAGGGCCCCTCGAAGGGCGGCAAGGCCCGGATCAGATCGGGGAAGATCGTCGAATCAGGCATGGTCCTGCTTTTCTCGGGCTAGCGGTCGAGCAGCCAGCCGTATCCACGTTCGAGTTCCGCGCGGCCGCCCTTCTCCTTGACCGCGCCGTGGGACACGATCACGCGTTCGAAGGGCCAGTCGAGGGCGCGCTCGAGACCAGCGCGGAACGCCGCACGATCGCGGATCAGGATCTTCTCGAGCACCGTCGGCGACAAACGGCCGTAGACCCGATTCAGCTTGAAGAAGAGCCGGGTGAGCGGAGCGCCTTCGGGCCCGACGTTGAAGGCGATGTCCGTCAGGATCAGGGTGCCGCTCGGTCGGTGGAAGAACACGACCTCGTTCGCGAAGGAGAAACCTTCGAGGGCGATCTGGTCGAGGACCTCGGCCCAGGCGGGCTCCGGCGCGTCGCCGAGCACGCCGCGGACCTCGAGGTCGCTTCGTTTCTCTTCGAGGCCCGGTGCGACCCAGACCTCGGCTTCGGGAAAGGCACGCTGCCAGTCGCCGACGAAGAGGTGGTGGAGCTTGTTGGGCGCGATCAGGAACGCGACCCGACCCAGCGCTTCGACTTCACTCCTCCGCGCCTCGGTGAGCGCGATCGGGGAGTGGAGCACGAGATCTCCGTTCGGCAGGCGCACGACGGTCATGCGTGCGCCGACTTCGAGGCCGAGGAAGCGCAGCGGCGCTTCGGTCACCCAGAGGTCCGAGTCGAGACGTTGCATCGCGATCATCCCTTCGCGTCCGATCGCGACGGGCAGGCGTCGGACCGCGAGAGGATATCCCAGCGTGCATCCCGCGTGCCCGGGTGCCGCGATCCGCGGCAGGGACTCGCGGGTTCCCGCCTACTGACGTTTTCCGGTGTCGAGCCACACGGCGATCGGCGCGTCGGACCAGAGCTGGACTTCGATGAACTTCTCGAAGGGGCGCTGCTCGAACCCCGTGTAGTCGTCCTCGGCGGAATCGTCGGGCAGGCCGTAGGTCGCCACGAGATCCTCGAGCCCGTCCAGGCGGAACACCTGTTCGTGATGGGGCTGCGGAAAGTGGGGGAGCCCGAAGCGGGGACCGAAGGCCATGGAAGCGAAGCTGTCCGGGTAGGTCACGCTCGTGACCTCGGTCGGAAGATCCGCGAGAGGGACGACGACCTCCTCCGGCTCCGCATAGAGCCCGCGGAACCATGCCGACGCGCCGAGCACGAAATAGTGGGGCGCAGCGCGCTCGGGTCGTCCGCCCGCCTCGATGAAGAGCGCCCTCATGCGCGACTCGGTGAGGCGGCGGAGCGTCATGTATTGCCGGCCGTAGAGACGTTGGTGGGCGGTGTCGCGCAGACTCCCGAGCTCCTCGACGACTTCACCGAGCAGGGGGTCGTCGAGATCGCTCAGGTTCAGGAACGGTCGGCGCCCGCGCATGTAGTAGTGGGTCGCCACGTTCGGCACGTCGATCGCGGAGGTCATCCTCTTGCCTTGTCCCGTCCCGTCGTGCCCCGCCGGCGTCAGTGACCGTCCTGTGCAGCGCGCAGGCGTTCGAGTCCCGCGACGACCGCGGTGTCCGCACCGATCGCGGAGAGTTCCTCGATCGCGCCGTCGAGAACATCGCGCGTGCGACGCCGGACGTGATCCGGACCGATCTCGTTCTCGTTCGTGTCGAAGAACACGCCGTGCCCGTCGGGATCGTGCGTGTACCAGCACGTCCCGTCGGCGTCCGCGTCGTACTTGGCGGGCGTGTACCGCTCCGGCTCTCCTTCGATGCCGGGGCACGCGGCGCGGAGCGTGTCGTGCGCGGCGAAGACGTCGCCCCCGCGAACGTTGATGCAGTCCTCTTCGAGGAAGGTCATGAGTGCGAGCCGGAAGGCGCCGTAGCCCATCACGACGCGCTTCTCCGGGATCACCTCGATCGTCCGCAAGCCGATCGCCTCGTAGAAGCGCTTGCCGGCTTCGAGGTCGGTGCATCGGAGACACAGGCTGGGCCAGCCGCTCGCGCTCACGCCCCGTTCTCCTCTTTGCGGGGATCGTCGGCGCTCGAGTGGAGCGTGCGTCCCGGTGTCAGATAGAACTCCTTCGTCCGCCCCGTCATCGTCTGCCGATGCCAGCATCCGCGCGGAACCACGATCATCGCGCCGTCTCCCACGGACTCGGTCGCCCCTGGGCCGCCCTCCGCGGGCAAGATCTCGACCTCGATCCCGCCCTCGAGGACGTGGAGCAGTTCGTCGCAGTCCGGATGCATCTCCCAGGGCGAGGGTCCTCCGGCTTCCGACCAGAACACGCCAGCACCGCCCTCGTTGAAGTCCGCGAGCGGGCGGAACTCCATCTCGCTCAGGCTCTCGGCCACCACGGCCGGTGAAAAGCTCTGCCCCTTCGTCTGCGTCATGTCCGCCTCCTCCTGCTCTCCTGTTCGTACGCGAAGACCTCGTCGCGCCCCTTGCGACGCAGCCGTCGTTCGAAGATCGCGCGACCCTCGGTCTCGATCGGTCCCTGTCGGTCGATCGCGGCGGGTGCGAACTTCACGTCCCGAATCCACGCGAAGAGCTCGCCACCGAAGACCACGCGCGCGAGATCCGCTTCGACGATCGCGCCTTCGCACATCGGGCAGGGCTCGAGGGTCGTGTACAGCACGCAGCCCGACAGCTTCCGCTGTCGGCGTCGCGAACATGCGTCGCGAATCGCGACGACTTCGGCGTGGGCGGTCGGGTCGTGATCGAGCGTCTGTGCGTTGTGTCCGCGGCCGATGACCTCGCCGTCGCAGACGACGACGGCGCCCACCGGCCACTCGCCCGCATCCTCTGCGCGCTCGGCCAACGCCAGCGCCTCGCGCATGAACGCGAGATCGACCTCGGACGCGACGGGTTCCGACATGCAGCGTTCTCCGCGAAGGAAATGCGGAGCCTACCCCATCAGGGGAGGCAGTCTCCCGCGCGCTCAGTCGTCTTCGGGGAACGGCGTGCCCTGATGAAATCGCAGTCGCCAGCGTCCGTCCGTCCGAGACCACATCGACGATCGCCTTCCGCGCTGGAGCACGCCGTCGTAGGTCACGAAGCTCGAGTAGGTCACCTGCGCGAGGTCCGGCGCGAGCATACGCACGGCGAAGTCGGGGAGTGGCAGGACGATCGCGATCTCCGGCTCCGCGGGAAGGTCGAGACACGCTTCGCGACTGTGGACCCGACCCGAGCGCCCGATCTCGTAGAAGTCGGCGGCGAACGTCTCGTCCATCAGCGCACGATCGAAGCGCGTCTCGGCGCGCCAGAGCGACTCCTCCAGGCGCCGGAGCTCATCGATGTCTCGTTCGCTTGCCATCGTCGTTCGCCGATCGTCCGGGGCGAGCGTCAGTCGCCGAGCAGGGCGAGCACTTCACCGTCTTCCGGGAACCGATCCACTGCGTGCTTCGAGAAGCGGAGCTCCCCGTCCACGACGACGTCGAAGATGCCGTCGTCGCCGCGAATCAGCTCCGCCTTGATCCCCGTCTCCCGTTCGATTTCGGCCGCCAGACTGGAGGCCCGAGGGAGATAGTTTCAACGTCCGCAGTAGGTGATCGAGATCTTCATGACTGCTCCGATCTTCGCGCTCAGTCAGGGTGCGTGATGATTTCAGGAACCCATGCAGAACGCGTTCAGCTTGTTCCCATCGATGTCCCGGAAATAGGCCGCGTAGAAGATGCCGCCCCGGTCACCGGGCGGCCCCTCGTCGGAGCCCCCGAGCTCGAGGGCGCGCTCGTAGAGGCCGTCCACCTCTTCCGGCGTCTCGACGCGCAGCGCGACCATGATCCCGTTCCCGACGGTCGGGGGCTTCCCGTCGAAGGGCCGGACGACCGCGACGCAGGCGTCGTCGGGCGTGTTGCCGATCAACGCGAAGCCATCGAAGTCCATCAGGCGCGAGGCCCCGAGCGGACCCAGCAGACCGAGGTAGAACCCGATGCTCTTGTCGAAATCGCTCGCACCGACCGTCACATAGCCAACCATTCGAATCTCCCGTCGCGGACGTCGCTCGCGAAGGATAGGCCATCACCCGCGATCTCCAGATCGAGAACGAAGACCATCAGCTCGTCGAGCGAGGGATCCAACGCGCCGGGCGAGGCCTAGCTCGGGAACGTCTGCCCCGACCATTCTTCGCTGAGGCCCCACAGACGATCCGCTGCCGCCTCGTCGACCGCCCAGGAGACGACGCCGAGGCTGGCGCCCGGCTCGTCGATCACCGGGGCGATGTTGCAGTCCTCGCAGTAGACGCCGCCGACGCCGTCGAGCTCGGCGCTCGTCGCAGCCCAGACCGTCGTCGCGGCGCCCGCTTCGAGGGGCTTGAACTTCATCGGCTCGCTCTGGGGGCGCTTTGACATGAGCGCCTTCACGTCGTCGCGCTCCATGTGGCGGGCGAGTTCGGTGTGGATCGCGCCGGGGTGGATCGCGTAGCTGCGCACGCCGCGGTCCTTGAAGCGTTTGTCGAGGGCGACGCTGAACAGGACGTTCGCGGTCTTGGCCTGTCCGTAGGCGATGAACTTGTCGTAGTCCTCCTTCTCGAAGAAGGGGTCCTCGAAGCGCAGGGGAGACATCCGGTGGCCGCCGCTCGAGAGGTTGACGATCCGCGCCGGTGCGCCCGCGAGGACGTTCTCCATCAGTCGCGCGGTCAGCACGAAGTGGCCGAGATGATTCGTGCCGAGCTGGGTGTCGAGACCTTCCTTCGTGCGACCGAGGGGGCACATCATCACGCCGGCGTTATTGATGAGGCGATCGATCTTCGGGAAGCGCGTAGCGATTTCGTCGGCGCCGCGACGGACCGAGTCGAGGTCGAAGAGGTCGAGGGTCGCGAGCTCGATGTCGGCGCCTGGCACGCTCTCGCGGATACCGTCCGCGGCGGCCTTGCCTTTCGCCTCGTCGCGCACGACGGAGACGATCTTCGCGCCGCGCAGGGCGAGCACGCGCGCGGTCTCGACCCCGAGGCCGGCGCTGCCGCCGGTCAGGACGACGGTCTTGCCGCTCAGGTCGACGTCTCCGGCGGCTTCTTCGGCGGTGGTGTCGGCGTTGAAGGCGTTGGGCATGGTGGGGGGGCTCCGTTCGGCGGGCTGCACGCGGGAGTGCGCGCGGACGAGCGAGGATAGGGATTTCGCCCGATTGAGGCTCGGGGGCTTCCGACCGTTGTGTTGACCAGGAGCCCCCGATCGGCCACGCGCCTACGCGTCCGGGACCGACGGGAAGAGGGAGCGGCGTGGCGGTCGACGAGGAAGCGGACACGGTCGACGAGGAGACGGGCGACGAAGTCGTCGCGGGCGCGTCCGATCGCGGCGCCGCGGGCGGCGACATCCGCTTCTCCGATGTGCCCGAGGAGCTGGTCGAAGCGTGTCGCGCGCGTGTCGCGACGCTCCTCGCCGAGCCGCGGAACGATGCGACGAAGATGGTGCGGAAGCTCCGTCAGGCGCTGGACCGCGGACGCCTCTCGCTCCCGGTCGTATCGACGACACTCTCGCGTGTCCTCGCGCTCCTCGGCAACGAGGAGGTGGCGATCGAGGACCTGGCCCTCGCGGTGGAGACGGACCCGGCGCTCGCGACCAAGGTCGTGGGCGTCGCCAACAGCGGGCTCTACGGCGGAATCGATTCGGTGACGTCGGTGCGCGACACGTTGATGCGCACGGGCCTCGAGCAGGCCAAGAACATCGTGGCGGGGGTCGCGATCCGATCGTCGGTCTTCCAGGCGCGAGGCTACGACGACGTGATGGACGCGATCTGGCGGCGTTCGCTCATGACGGCCATCGCGATGTCCGAGCTGCTCGAAGACGATCCGGCCTTCTCGGACTCCGCCTTCCTCACGGGTCTCGTCCACGACGTCGGAAGGATCGTGCTCCTCGCGACCGCGACGGTCCCGCTCGCGGACGCGGGCGACGCCCCGACGAAGGAGGCGGTCGAAGAGGCAGGCGCCGCCCTCCGCTGCGAGCTGGGCGCGATCGCGCTCTCGTCCTGGACCTTCGCCGACGAGATGGTGGAAGCCATCAGCTGGCAGGAGCGCCCCGACGACTGTCCCGAGGACGCACGCTCCCTGACCTGCGCCCTCTACGCTGCGGACACGTTCGTGAACCTCTACGAACGCGGCTGGGAACCGGGGCAGAACGAGCACGCCGACCGCATGGTCGAGGCGTTGATCGCGCCTTTCGGCGTGGAGCTGTCCCGCGCGCCGGAGATCCAGCGCGTGATCGAGGGAGGCCTCGCCGCGTTCACCAAGCTGATCTGATCCACGCGGTCGCTGTCGCGGTCCGAACGCGCGTCACACGCCTCACGCGCCTCACGAGCCGCCGGGCAGCGCCGACGCGTCGATCTCCGCGAACGCGATTCGGCGCCGGTTCCAGGTCCAGGTGAGCGCCACGGCGTTCGGAGTCGCGACGAGCGCCGGATAGGAGTACTCGCCCGCGTCGGTCTCGACGTCGACCCGGTCCGGCCAGCTCTCGCCCCCGTCGTGGGACACCAGCAGCGAGAGCGGCGTCCGCGCCGCCCAGTTGCCGGCGACCGGATTGCACGCGAGGACCAGCCGCCCGTCGCTGAGCCGGACGACGTCGAGACCCGAGTTGTTATTCGGGACGGGTAGCGCGCGCGCCGCGGACCAGGTGCGGCCGTCGTCCTCGGAGTCGGCGCGGTGGACTGCGCCGTCGGTGCTGCGGAAGAGGGCGTGCACGCGGCCCGGGGTCGACTCCCAGAGTGTGGGCTGGATCAGTCCCTTGCCCACGAAGCGCCGGCGATCGATCCGGACGTCGTCGGTCGCGCACCAGTCCGAGACGCCATCGGTGCTGCGATCGAAGAACGCGTCCCAGCGCCGCCAACGTTCCCGACTCGCGCCCGCGAGCCAATCCCCGGACGCGAGCCGGATCGGCTTGCAGCGCACGGCCCCCCGCCCGCCGCGATCTCCGCGCACGAGGGGCGCGGGCTCGCTCCAGGACGCACCGCCGTCCGAGGAGCGTTGGCACCAGGTCTCCCAGTGACGGATGCGCGGCCCGACCTTGAACTGCAGCACGAGCTCGTTCGCGCCGTCGAGGGCGTAGAGGACCGGGTTCCAATGCGCGACGTCGCGCACCCGGGCGAGGACCCGCGGTTCGCTCCAACCCTCGCCGGGTCGCTCCGATGGCGATCCGGTCCGTACTTCGCGTGAGGCGCCCCAGATCGAGACGTCTTCGCCGGCCTCGCGGCTGCCGCCGAACCACGCCGCCAGGAAACGGCCGCCCCGAAGGGGCACGAGGGTCGATGCGTGGCACTGGGCGAAGGGGCGCGCGTCGCCGAAGAGGTGCTCCGTCGCGAGGACCTGGCGCGTGTCAGGAGCGTCGGTCACCGCGCCGTTCCTTGAATTCGATGGCCGTCACAAAATCGACACGATCGAGTGTCGCGTCGGACTCTACGCATCGATGTGTCGAATGCGGTGCGGAATCCACCGGAGTCCGCGGCTCCGGGGAAACCACCATTTTCGCGCATTTCGCATGGGAGTTGTCTCTCATCGCTTGGGCGCAGGGCATACGCGGACGATAGGCAAGATCACCTACGTACCTTAACCCTCGCCGAATTCTCATCGAGACAATCACGGAGCCCAGAATGATCAAGACCGGTGGTGACATTCTCTTCCAGGAACCGACCTGCGACACGCGCCGTCTCCGGCGTTCCGTCGTCGTCGACGCGAACGCGGACGAGTTCGCGATCCAGTTCGTCGCGGAGCCCTTCGAGTTCGAAGTGGACCAGGAAGTGCTGATGTACTTCAACGGAAAGCGCGAGTTCATGCAGCAGGTCGGGCGGATCAAGGAGATCGCGCAGCCCGAGGAAGGCGTGGGCGAGCCGATCACGTTCACGATCGAGCCCGTCGGTGACGCGATCTCGGCAGAGAGCCGCCAGAACTACCGCGTCAGCACGATCAGCGCGGATCTCGAGGCGACCGTGGGCGAGGAGCAGAACCTGCAGGTCCAGGATCTCTCATCAACCGGCTTCGCGGTCCTCGCGACCGAGGAATACCAGCTCGGGCAGACCATGGAGGTCTCGATCGCTCACGCGGACGAGCAGTGCCACGGGATCGCCGCGGTCCAGAGCGTTCGCGAGTTCGCCCCCGGGCGCATTCGCTACGGCCTGCGCGCGATCGAAGAGGACCCGCACACCGGCGAGTTCCTTCAGGTGCTCCAGCGCATCTCTCTCGCGGTCCAGCGCGAGCAGCTCCAGCGGAGTGGCGCAGCGGTCTGAATCCCGCGTTGATCCCGTCCAGGGCGGGCTGGCCTGCGAGGCGTTTCTCGCGGGCCGGTACCGACCCCGCGTGGCCCGCGCCTAGCGTCCCTGGAAGCGCGGTTCGCGCTTCTCGGCGAACGCCATGAACCCCTCCGTCGCGTCCTCCGTCGACGCACACGCCGCCTGCGCGAGGGCCTCGATCTCGAGGGTCTCGTTCATCCCGACGTCCATCGCGCGATGCAGGCTCTGCTTGATCTGCTGCAGGGCGATCGGCGCGCGCGTGGCGAGGGTCTCGAGACGTTCGTCGGTGGCGGTCACGAGGTCGGCTTCCTCGTAGACCCCGGTCACGAGACCGACCGCGTGAGCTTCCTCGGCCGAGATCCAATCGCCGAAGAACGCGAGCTCCTTCGCCCGCTGCAGGCCGATGAGGCGAGGCAGGAGCCACGAGCCGCCGCAGTCGAGGCCGAGTCCACGCTTCACGAAGATTTCGCTGAAGCGCGCGCTCTTCGACGCGTAGACCAGGTCGCAGGCGAAGGCGAGGTTCGCGCCGGTCCCCGCGGCGGAGCCTTCCACGATCGCGACGACCGGCTTCGGGAAGCGGTGGAGCGTGCGGATCGCGTCGCCGTAGACCCGGTTCATCAGGTCGAGGGTCGTGACGGCCGGCGATGCGGAGCGGCTTCTCTCGCGCTTTCCATCCGGGGCCAGGTCGCCGCCGGAGCAGAAGTTTCCGCCCGACCCACGGATCGCGACGACGCGCACGTCGTCGTCGGGCTCGAGCGATCGCAGGAGCGCCGCGAGCTCGCCGGCGAGGGTCGGGTTCAGCGCGTTGCGCTTCTCCGGCCGCGCGAGGGTGATCCGCGCGAGCGGCCCCTCCCGTTCGATCTCGAGGGTCTCGTAGTCCATGTCGGATCGCCTCCTGACGGTCGCGCGGGATCAGTCCTTCGATCGAGCGCCGATCGCCTGCAGCACGTGGTAGAGGACGTCCCCGGCGTCGCGGCGGCTCGCCAGGTGATCGTCCGGGATCTCCCACCACGCTTCCTCGGGAATCGGCAAGGACCACTCTCCGACCGCGGTCCGCTCCGCGATCTTCCACGCGCCCGCGCGCCGTTCGAATCGATCGACGTAGCGGAAGCCGGTCGCGAGGTTCATGAAGGGCCGCGGGTCGTCACTGCGATGCAGCGAGACGCCATAGGTCTCGCAGGCCGCCTCATCCGTTTTGTCCGCGTCGCCGAGCTCGACGAACACGTTGCCCACGAGGTGCATCGAGAAGCGGTAGCGCGCCGTCAACCGGTCGACCCAGTCGACGTACTCCTCGACGGTACCATCGAAGCTGCCGTGTCGGTCGCGCGCGTCCGGGTGGTAGCAGCTGCGCACGAGGTCGAAGTCGCGGCGATCGATGCCCCGGCAATAGCGCAGGACGACCTCTTCGATCTCCTGCTTGTCGAGCAGGGCGGCGAGGCGCGGATCGAGGTCGGCGGTCATCGGGCGAGGCTAGCAGCCCCGCCGACGCGCCTCGCTACGCGCTCGTGGGATCGATCCCCAGCACGCGACGGCGATAGGCGTCGGGCATGAAGAACGCCAACCACCAGCACGTCGTCGTGACGAAGGTGGTGCACGCGATGATGCTCGCGCCGAGGGGCGCCATGATCGGCAGTCCGGCGGCGCGGATCACGATCATCGACGCAGCGGACGCGACGCTGGCGGCGCTCGCGAGGGACCAGAGCAGGAAGCGATGGGTGGTCTCGGGGTTCGAGATCCCGAGCGCCGCGCGCTTCTTCATCTTGCCGTAGTAGCGGAAGGACTCGAGTCCGTTCCAGGTATAGGAGAGGGCGACGGAGAGCATCAGGGCGATCGTCCACGACTGGATGTCGGCGATCATCGCCTCTCGCGTCCGGGCCATCGCCACGACGGCGGCGGAGCCGAGGCTGCCGACGGTCCCGAGCGCGGCGATCGCGAAGGCGAGCAGCGCCCCCCAGCGGTGACCCGGGCGGAAGACGACGTAGGGGAACCGGGCGAGGGCTGCGATGCCGACGCCCATGCCGAGGGAGCCGATCGCGAAGAGCAGCGCCCCTTCGTGGGTCATGACCAGCCCCGGGGCGCGACTGGCGCCGGACATCGGGTACCCGACGCAGAAGAGGCCGGCGAACGAGATCGCGAGCAGTAGCTCGGGCAGGGCGCGGGTGCGTCGCGCCAGGGCGAAGAGTCGCCAGGTCACGCCGAACCCGACGAGGATCGAGAGGAGTCCCGTGATGCCTGCAAAGACGGCCATGCCGGTCTACATCGACCGGGCGAGCGTCCAGATTGAGACGCACCCCCCGTTCCGTCCGGCCTTCAGCCCTCCTCCCCGGCCGAAACTCGCGGGGCTATGCTCGGCGACCCGCTGCCCGGACCTCGATCCGCGCGCGGCGTCCACCCGCGAACAGGAGTTCCACGTGAGCGCGAGCCCCCCTCTTCGATTCGGCGTCCAGTTCGGCTACTGGCAGGCCCAGCCCCATCCCAACTTCGTCGAGATCGGCCAGGCGGCGGAAGCGCTCGGCTTCCACTCGGCCTGGAGCGCCGAGGCCTGGGGCTCCGACGCCTTCTCGCCCCTCGTGTGGCTCGCCGCGCACACCGAGAAGCTCCAGCTCGGGACCGGCATCGTGCAGATCTCCGCGCGCACGCCGACCTCGACCGCGATGCACGCGCTGACCCTCGACCATCTCTCGAAGGGCCGAATGATCCTCGGCCTCGGCGTGTCGGGTCCCCAGGTCGTCGAGGGTTGGTACGGCCAGCCCTTCTCCAAGCCGATCTCCCGGACCCGCGAGTACATCGACATCATCCGGCAGGTGATGCGCCGCGAGGGCCCGGTCACGAACGACGGCCCGCACTATCCGCTGCCCTTCTCGGGCGAGGGCGCCTGGGGCATGGGCAAACCGCTCAAGCCGATCACCCACCCGCTGCGCGCGGACATGCCGATCTACCTCGGCGCCGAGGGCCCGAAGAACGTGGCGCTGGCGGCGGAGAAATGCGACGGCTGGATGCCCCTCTGGTATTCGCCGTACCGCGAGGAGGTCTACGCCGACTCGCTGAAGGACGCGCCGGCGGATTTCGACATCGTGCAGGGGGTCGCAGTCAACGTGACAGACGACCTCGAAGCGGCCTACGACGCGGCGCGGCCGGGTCTCGGCTTCTACGTCGGCGGCATGGGCGCCAAGGATCGCAACTTCCACAAGGAGTTGATGGCGCGCATGGGCTACCCGGAGGAGGCGGACGCGATCCAGACGCACTTCCTCGAAGGGCGACGCGCCGAGGCGATCGCCGCGGTGCCCAACGGCTTCATCGACGAGATCATGCTGATCGGCCCTCGCGAGCGGATCCGCGATCGGCTGCAGGCGTGGCAGGACAGCAAGGTGAAGACGATGTTGCTGCACGCGCGCGACCCGGAGCATCTGAAGGAAGTCGCCGACGTGGTGATGGGCGGCTAGTCGGCACGAACGAGAGAGCGGGAGAAGAGAGATGGACTACGGCTATTTCGGATTCAATCACGGGGCGATCGACAACCCGGATGCGCTTGCCCGCGTCGTCCAGGCGGCCGAGCAGCTCGGCTACGAGTCGGTCTGGACGGGCGAGCACGTCGTGCTCGTCGATCCCCATGAGCCGCCGTCGCCGGTCAAGCCGGAGACGAACTTCATCGACACGGTCGCGAGCCTCGCGTTCGCGGCGGCCAAGACCGAACGCATCAAGCTCGGCTCCGGCATCATCCTGCTGCCCCAGCGCAATCCTGTCGTGCTCGCGAAGGAGCTGGCCGGCATCGACGTCCTGTCGAAGGGCCGCCTGCTCTTCGGGCTCGGCGTCGGCTACGTGCCCCGGGAGTTCGAGACCATGGGCGTCCCCTACGAGGAGCGTGGCCCGCGGACGACGGAGCACATCGAGGCGATCCGCGAGCTGTGGACGTCGGACCAGCCCACCTTCGAAGGCCAGTTCACGCAGTATTCGGGCATCCAGTCGCGACCGCGCCCGGTCCAGGATCCGCACCCGCCGATCATCGTCGGCGGGATGTCGCCGCCGGCCCTGCGTCGCGCGGTCGCCCAGGGCGACGGCTGGTACGGCTTCTTCCAGGACCTCGAGGCGACGGAGAAGATCGTCGCGGCCCTCGAGGAGACCGCGAAGAGCACCGAGCGCCGCGAGGGGCTCGGCCGTCTCACCCTCAGCGTCACGCCGCCGGGTCCGGTCGATGCGGACACGGCCAAGCGCTTCGAGGACCTCGGCGTCGACCGGCTGATCCTCATGCGCGGCTTCGGCGACATGAGCGCCGATCCCGGGCAGTCCGCGGAGGACGGGATCCTCGGCTTCCTCGAGGAACAGTCGAAGATCTTCTGAACCATCCGGCCGCGGAGGACTCACAGCATGGGCGCGATTCTCGTCACTCTGAACGTGAGCGTCCTGACGGCGCTCGTTCTGCTCGGTCTGCAATGGCCGCCGGCGAATTTCGCGTTCCTGCTCGTCGGGCCGCTCTCGATTCTGTCGCTGTGGAGCATCTCCTCGGGCGACGTGTCGGCGCGGACCATCTTCGTGACGACCGCGGCCGTCTCTATCGGCGGCGTCGCCACCCTCGGCTATTTCTGGCCGATCGCCTGGTACGGCTTCTTCCTGATCGCGCCGTTCGTCGCGCTCGGCGTGAGTGATCTGCTCCAGACGAAGCGGACCATCCGACGCAATTTCCCGGTCATCGGACACGTACGATACATCTTCGAGGAAATCCGCCCGGAGATTCAGCAGTACTTCGTCGAGACTGATCACGAGGGCACGCCGTTCAATCGCGAAGATCGATCCGTGATCTACCAACGCTCCAAGGGCGAGCTCGACACGCTCCCCTTCGGCACTCAGATCGACGTGTACGAGTCGGGCTACGAGTGGATCAACCACTCGATGGCGCCGGTGGATCCCGAGGAGGTAGATCCACGCGTGACGATCGGGGAGGGTCGCTGCGAGCAACCCTACTCGGCGTCGATATTCAACATCTCGGCCATGAGCTTCGGTTCCCTTTCCGGCCCGGCGATCGCAGCGCTCAACAAGGGTGCGCGGGAAGGCGGCTTCGCACACAACACCGGCGAGGGCTCGATCAGCCCGCACCACCTGCACGGCGGGGACCTGATCTGGCAGATCGGGACCGGCTACTTCGGTTGTCGCACCGACGACGGCGGCTTCGATCCCGACCGCTTCGAAGAGAACGCGCGGCGCGACGAAGTGAAGATGATCGAGATCAAGATCTCGCAGGGCGCCAAGCCTGGGCACGGTGGGATCCTGCCCGCGGCGAAGATCACGCCGGAGGTGGCGGCCATTCGCGGCGTGTCGATGGACGGGGACGTGATCTCGCCGCCCGCGCACTCGGAGTTCTCGACGCCCAGGGAGCTGCTCGAGTTCGTCGCGCGTCTTCGCTCGCTCTCGGGGGGCAAGCCGGTCGGGTTCAAGCTCTGCGTGGGCAAGCGACGCGAGTTTCTGGCGGTCTGCCGAGCGATGCTCGACACGGGCATGGCCCCGGACTTCATCTCCGTCGACGGTGGTGAAGGAGGGACGGGGGCCGCGCCCTTCGAGTTCTCCAACCGTCTGGGTTGCCCGCTCGTAGAGGGGCTGACCTTCGTGCACAACGCCCTCGTCGGCGTCGGCCTGCGCGACCAGATGAAAATCATCGCGACCGGCAAGGTGGCCACCGGATTCGGGATCGTCCGGCTGCTCGCGCTCGGCGCGGACCTGTGTTATTCGGCGCGTTCGATGATGCTCTCGATGGGCTGCATCCAGGCGCGTAAGTGCAACAGCAACGAGTGCCCGGTCGGGATCGCGACCCAGAAGAAGTCGCTCACGAAGGGCCTCGTCGTCGCAGAGAAGTCGGCGCGGGTCGCGCGTTATCACGCAGAGACGATCGACGCCGCGATCCACCTGATGGGGGCGGCGGGGATTTCGCGTCCTTCGGACCTCCGCCCATGGCACATCATGCGCCGGATCTCCGAGACCGAGACGCGTCACTACGGCGAGATCGTCGACTTCCTCGAGCCGGGCGCGCTGCTTGGCGACGATCTGCCCGAAGGCTACGCGCGAAGCTGGCGATCGAGCTCGCCGGAGACCTTCGCGCACGTCGATGATCGGGTCGGGGTGTCAGTGGGCGCGACCGCCGGCTAGATCGGGTCACGGATGGCGCGATGACGCTCCGGAAGCGACGCCGCCCGCGCGACGCAATTGCGTCCGGCGGCGGCGCGGGATCCGTCTCCGCCGCTAGAAGAGCGGGTCGAGCAGCACTTCCGTTCGGTCGTGCTCGATCACGCCCCAGTCGCCCATCTCGTCGGCGCCGAGCTCGCGCTCGACGACGCGCAGCTTGCCTTCGTTGAACTCGAAGCGCGTCCACATGCCGCCGTGGTCGGACTCGAACTCGAGGTAGCTGCCGGGCTCGACGTAGGGCGCGAGCGGCTCGAAGAAGCGCGCGATCGCCCGCGCGGGAAGCTCGTCCATCATGCCCTCGCGGCCGCAGCTGGACACACCGCCATCGGGCAGCTCGTTCACGGTGAGGTGCTCACCCAGGCCGGTCAGCGCGCGGACGAGACCGCCGAAGCTCGTGGCCGACGAGAACTCGCGGTAGGCCGCGGGGCGCTCGTTGATGCCCTTCGTCAGGAAGACCTGCTCGGAGGGGAAGGCGGCCTTCACGGCCGCGACGCCGGCGCGCTCGCCAGCGGCGCTCATGCGGAAATGCGCTTTCTCGATCCAGACGGCGGTACCCATGGAGTGTCTCCGTGCGAGCTCCGGAACGCGTCCGGAGGGGGCTGGGCGACCGACGACGCCACGCTTCGCGCGTAGTGCGGGCCGGCCACTCCACCTCGCCTCGGAATTCCGATGCCTTGCCTTGAGTCCTCCGCCGGCGTTCCGAGGGAGATCGCACGAAGCGCTCGCGCCGACTACGCTGGCTGCCTGTTCGCTGCGTGAAGCTGCGGGTGAGTTGCATGCACCTGCCAGACACTTGCGTGTGTCGGCGACGATCGCGGATTCGACTTCGAACCCAGCGTCCGTCGAGTCATCGCGCCGCCCTGGAGACGAACCATGAGAGTGGAACTCGACGAAGAATCGCGCGCGGCGCTGCCGGCGAATTGGCAGGCCGCCTTCGCCTGGACCGAGAAGCGCCTCGGCGGACGCGTCGTCGCCTGGGAATCGCAGCCGCGTTGGCGCCCGGCCTGCTTCTTCGAGCTCGAGAAGGACCGCGAGATCCTGCCGCTCTACTGGCGGGGTGCGCGCGGCGAGTTCCATTCGGACACGAAGCCGCTCGCGCGCGAGGGCGCGGTGATCGACCTCTTCGAGAAGAACGGCATTCCCGTCCCGCATTCCTACGGTGTCTGCGAGGATCCGCCGGGTCTGTTGCTCGAGCGGATCCCTGGGACCTTCGGCCTCGAACGCGCGAACGACGAAGCCCATCGCGCGAAGGTCCTGGACCAGTACCTGGAAGCGCTCGCGAAGGTGCACGCGCTGCCGATCGAGGAGTTCGAGGCGATCGGCTTCCGCCGGCCGAAAGACACGACCGCGAGCGTCCTCGGCGAGACGCCCGGCTCCGAGCGCGGCTACCGCGCGGGCAAGCAGGCGCCGGATCCGATGGTCGAGTTCCAGCTCGGGTGGTGCAAGCGGAACGCGCCGGAAGGCCGCGACGACCTCTCGCTCCTCGTCTGCGACTCCGGACAGTTCATGTTCGACGACGGCGGCCTGACCGGACTCCTCGATCTCGAGTTCTGCTACATCGGTGACTTCGCTGCGGACCTCGCCGGCTTTCGCACCCGCGACCTGACGGAGCCCTTCATGACGCCGATCGGCGACGTCATGCGCCGCTACGCCGAGATCAGCGGCCGCGAGGTCGACTTTCGCGCCGTCGACTACCACACGGTTCGCTTCGCCATGCTGAACCCGCTCTCGATGGCGAACGAGGTGGCGAACCCGAACCGCGCGTCGAACTACGTGCAGTACCTCGGGTGGTACGTCGTCTACGGTCGCTGTGGTCTCGAGATCCTGGCCGACATGACCGGGACCGAGCTCGATCCGCCCTCGCTGCCCGACGACCGTCCGTCGCGCCGGAGCGCGGCGATCGGACAGCTGGTCGATCTGCTCGATCCCGATGGGGTCGCGGGGGACGGCGAGGCCGCCTATCAGCTCGACCGGATGCAGCGCACGGCCGTCTACCTCGACCGCTCGGATCGCTTCGGGCCCGCGCTCGAAGCCGAGGACCTCGACGACGTCGCGAAGATCCTCGGCCATCGCCCAGCGACCTGGCAGGAAGCGGACGCGGAGCTCGAAGCCCTCGTGCTCGCCTCGGGCCCGGAGCGGGACGGCGAGTTCATCCGCTACTTCCATCGGCGGCTGGCGCGCGAAGAAGCGCTCCTGCAGCCGGTGCTCCGAGAGCAGGCGAATGCTTCGATGCCCTTGCTGCGTTAGGCCCGACTCGAGCTAGAGCCCCGCCATCCCAAGATCCAGGTTCGCGCTCGTGATCCCGCCGTGGATGTCCATGATCGAGCCCGTCACGAACGCGCTCGCCGGCGAGGCCAGATAGAGCGCGCCGAGGGCGATGTCCTCGGGCTCGCCGAGGCGCTTGAGCGGTGTCGCCTCGACCATCGCGTCGTGCACGGCGTCGTTCGTGAGCACGGTCTCGAGCGCCGACGTCGCCGTCGAGCCGACGGCGATCGCGTTCACGCGGATCTTCGGCGCGAGGTCTTCGGCCAGGAGCTTCGTGAAGTGGGTCATCGCGCCCTTCGCCGTCCCGTAGGCGGTGAAGCCCTTGCCCGTCATCTGCCCGATCGAGGACGAGATGTTCACGATCGCGCCGCCGCGCTGCTGCATGTGCGGGACCGCGGCCTTCGAGAGCGCGAAGGCGGTCGTGACGTTGAAGTGGAAGGCGCCCTCGAAGTCCTTCTCGGTCGTCTCGAGGAAACCCTTGGGCATCGACCCGCCGACGTTGTTGATCAGGATGTCGATCCGGCCGAAGGTGTCCATCGCCTGGGCGACGAAGGCTTCGAGGTTCTCCGTCTTCGCGGCGTTCGTCGGGACGACGAGCGCCTTGCGGCCGAGCTTGCGGATCTCCTCGGCGACGGCTTCGAGCTGGTCCTCGCTCCGGGCGGCGAGGGCGACGTCGGCGCCGCTCTCCGCGAGGGCGAGGGCGGTCGCGCGGCCGATGCCGCGGCCGGCGCCGGTTACGAGAGCTACGCGGTCGTCGATTCGAAAGCGGTCGAGGATGGGCATGGGGCGAGTCTAGACCCCTCGATTCCGTCGCGCCCCAGCCTGTTTCGCAGGGCTAGACTCGCGGGTCCGGCGCCCGGAAGACGGCGCGCGAGCGGAGGAGAGAGCGATGCAGGATTTCCAGGGCAAGGTCGCGGTCGTGACCGGCGCGGCGAGCGGGATCGGGCTGGCGGTGACCGAGCGCTTCGTCGCCGAGGGCATGAAGGTCGTGATGGCCGACGTCGAGAAGGGCAACCTCGACCGGGAGGTCGCGCGGATCTCCGCGGACGGCGGCGACGTCCTCGGCGTGATCTGCGACGTGCGGGATCCGGACGCGGTCCAGGATCTCGCGGACCGGACCCTCTCCCATTACGGCGGCGTGCACGTCGTGTTCAACAACGCGGGCGTCGCGCCGGCGGGGCCGATGCTCGAGACGACCCCCTCGGACTGGAAGTGGATCGTCGACGTGAATCTGCTCGGCGTCGCCTATGGCGTCACGACCTTCGGTCCGATTCTCAAGGAGCAGGGCGAGGGCCACATCATCAACACCGCGAGCGAGGCGGGGCACGTCTCGAGCGCCGTTCTCGGGATGTACACCGCGACCAAGCACGCGGTCGTCGGCCTGTCCGAGTCGCTCTTTCGCGAGCTCGAGGATACGGGTGTCTCGGTCCACTGCCTCTGCCCGAATCTCGTGAACACCGGCATCTTCCACTCCGAGCGAAACCGCGACGACGGCGAGGAGATGACACCCGCGCAGACGGCGACGATCGCGCCGCTCCGCGAGGCGATCGTCGAGATGGGGATCACGCCCGCGCAGGTCGCCCGCGACATCGTGGAAGCGATGCGTCAGGACAAGTTCTGGATCTTCACCCACGAGGTCACGACCGGGGCGCTGAAGGTCCGTCACGCGGACATCGAAGCCGGTCGCAATCCCACCAACCCATACGCCGACATCGAAGGGCTCGACGAGATCACGACGCTCGCGGACGGCGGAGACTGACAGACACGGAAAAGTGTCACGCGTCGGTGCGCCGACGGAAACGGCTTGACCTCGTGTCAGGCCGTTCGTCGTTCGGGACCCGTGTCGCCGGAGTCACCGTTCCCGATCGTTCGCTTCTCGCCGCGATTGCGCGTCACCTCGACGCGTTTCGAATTCGGGTATGCCGGTCGAATTTCGTTTGACACGACGGACGGTCTCGTGAGAAGAGAGAGACGGATGTGGCAACCGCGCACGAACGTGCGCGCTCTCTTTGAGGACGCGGCCGGCAAGTCAATCTGAATCTACGCCTCGATTCGAAACGACATGCACGATCGACTCGATCCCGCCTGCGCACCCGTCCCGCCGCTGCTCCCTTCGCTCCCACCGAAACACCTGTCCCGTTCCCGTCCCGGAACGAGCGGTCGATTTCGCCTCGCGTATGGATTTCCACGTCTTGCCCGTCGCAGCCGCAGGGCAAGTCCGGTCGGGAGCGACCCGATCGGAGGGGCACTCGGAGGGAATGGAGGCGTTCTCTTCGGGTGTCCCGCGTAGCGGGGCGCAACGTCGGCTCAGGTCCGATCCGGCGTCATCGGCCAGAGCGGCGGCCGCGTCGTCATCGGCGGTTCCCGGCGGGTTTCGCGCACCTGGAACACCGAATCGGCGTCGATCTCGTTCGCGCGCATCCAGGCCGCGTTCCGGTCGTCGGCTTCGACGAGGGCGCGTGCGACGCGATCCTCATGGGACCGCGGCCGCTCGACCTCGTCGCCGGGGCGCCGATCCCATTCGAGTCGCACGGTCTCGTGGGTGAGCGCGACCGTGCGCCAGTGGCGACCGGCGGCGATCGGGTCGTCGCCTCCCGCGTCCGGCCCCGCCCCGGGCGTTTCGATTCGCCCCTGTGCGTTCGCGTAGAAGAAGCGTTGGGCGAAGCCGAAGGTGATCGCCCCGGGATCGATCGTCTCGTCCGAAGGGCTGCCGAGGGCGAGATCGACCCTTAGATCGGCGGGGTCGATCCCCGCGAATTCGAGGGCGGGGTCGATCGCGAGTCCCGGATGGGGACGGACGTCGATCACGTGATCGGTCTCGCCGTCGTCCATCACGCCGAGGTGCAGGAACGTGTCGTCCACGGCGAGCACGTCGGCCACGCGCTGTCCGAGCCGGATGCTCGTCTCCCAGCGCGGGTCTTCGTCGGCGCGACGTCCCTGGCCCGGGGAGCCCCAGGCGGTGCCGGTCGGCAGGGTGCCGCGGAGGTTGCGCATCGAGAACTGTCGTCCGACGTGCAGCAGCTCGAAGCGACCGTCGCGGACGATTCCGTCGATGGAGTACTCGTCGCCGGCGACGAAGGCTTCTGCGCGGACGAGATCGGAGTCCGACACCAGGCGGGCTTCGTCGAAGAGCTCGCGGTTGCGCGGGTCGCCGATCCGCACACACGAGACGCCGGTCGAGCCGCGCCCGCCGGTCGCGGGCCTGAGCAGCGCCGAAGGGTGCACGCCTAGGAATCGGTCGAGCTCCAGCGGTGACTCGAGGATGGCGACCACGGGCGTCGCGATCCCGGCATCGGCCAGGACCTTCTTCCAGGCCGCGCGGGTCGTGAGCAGCTGTGTCCGCTCCGCCGAGAGTCCCGGGAGTTCGTGGTCGTCCCGGATCGCGGCCACCGTGCGGAGTGCTGTGTGTTCGCGCGAGGTGGTGTCGCATCCGACGATCCGCTCGCTCCGCGCGAGCGCGCGCAGGTCCGTTCGGATCGCGTCCGCATCGTCGGCCGCGCGCGTCATCAAGCGCGTCGCGAAACGCGCCGCCGGCGCCGCCGGATTGGAGTCGAAGACGAGGGTCTCGAGACCGCGTGCCCTCGCGCGTTCGAGAATGGCTGAAGACTGGGGATCCGCGCCGATCTGGATCCACCACCCGGTCGAGTGCTGTGCCGTCATGGCCGCTCTGTTCGTCGCGTTCGGCCAGGGAGGGCAGACCCCGCGACCGGATCCGGTCGGATCCGAATGGGGAAGTATAGATCGCCCGGCTTCGCCGACACTCGGGCAGGGTCACCATTTCGTGTCGGGAAGCGGCGGCGCTTCGCAGTCGGGGAAACCCCGCACGAGCCCCGGAGTGTTCACCGGGCGTGGTAGGCTCTCGCCGACTTCCACCGGAGGAAACGACTCGGACTTCCTGACTCCCTATCGCCCGATGTTCTACGCCGTGATGCGGATCGCCGCGGGCTTCCTGTTCATCCTTCACGGGAGCCAGAAACTCCTCAGCTGGCCGGTGGACGCGATGGAAGGCATGCCCGCGTTCGTCACGTACATCGCCGGACCGATCGAGCTCGTCGGAGGCTTGCTATTGGTCGTCGGCGTGATGGTGCGGCCTGCCGCGTTCCTCTGCAGTGGCCTGATGGCGGCCGCCTACTGGATGGGCCACGGCACGAAGGCCTTGCTGCCCATCCAGAACGGAGGCGAGCTCGCGTTCGTCCTGTGCTTCGTCTTCCTGTTCATCGCAGCCGAGGGCGCGGGGATCTGGTCGATCGATGGACGAGGCGGCGACGCGGCGTGAGCGAGCTCGACGTCGTTCGCTCGAGCGACGGCGGGAGGGCGGAGCGTCTCCGGCGCGCGATCGCGGGCCTCGCGGAAGCGCCGCCGACCGAGGAGGACGCGAAGCGCCGCCCGTCCACGCCCGGGCTCGCCGAGAACCTCGTCTTCGAGTTCGACGAGGCCTACACCGCCTTCGTCGAGGGATTCGAGTCGCTTCCCGCCGAGGAGCAGCTCCTCGCGCTGCAGGCGGTCGACACCCACGTCTCGTCGATGGTCGGGGCGAAGGACGCGGCGCTCTGGACCGAGCGCGCGCGTCGAGAAGATGCCCGTTGGGTCGAGGCCCGCGCCCTCGCTGCGCACGTTCTGCGCGTCTTCGACTGGAGCGCGGCGTGAGGCGTGAGCTGGTCCGCTCGCGGAACCGTCGCGACTGGCCGATACGAGGACGTGATCTACGCTGAACGATCGCGCACGCGGGGAATGAAGTGATCGAATCGATGGACGTACCGCAGGTGATCGGATGCCTGGCGCCTGGACCGGGCAGCTGGCTGCACGCGCTCGCGATCGTCGGCTTCGTCCTCGCCTCTCGAGCGATCGCGAAGCCCGCCGCCTAGCACCTCTCGTCAACCCTTCTCGCGTCAGACCTTCTCGGCGAGGGCGGCCTCGATGGCGAGTGCGTCGCGCAGCGCCGCGACATCGTGCGTGCGCACGTAATCGGCTCCGATCCGCGCGGCGTGCAGCTCCGCGGCGAGCGTTGCGGCGCCGACGGCGTCGACCGGACGACCGGTGATCGCGCGCAGGAACGACTTGCGCGAGACCGACACGAAGACCGGACGGCCGAAGCGCGCGCGGAGTCCGGGGATCGCCTGCAGGACGGCGACCGACGCGCGGGGGTCGCGGCCGAGAAAGAAGCCCATGCCGGGGTCGATGATCAAGCGCGCTTCGTCGACGCCGGCCTGGACGAGCTCCGCCAGGCGGAGGTCGAAGAAACGATCGATCGAGGCCAGGACCTCATCCGGCGTGACGGCATCCCGCGTCGCACGCTCCGCCTCGAGCAGGGAGTGCATCACGACGAGGCGAGCCTCCCCGGAAGCGACGCGCTCCCGGGTGTCCGGATCCGGGAAGCCGCGGATGTCGTTCAGCATGCCGACGCCCGCCTCGAGGGCCCAGCCGAGCACCTCGGGTCGGGTCGCGTCGACCGCCAGCGGCACCTCGCCCGGTTCGAGCGCACTAACGACCGGCTCGAGCCGGCGGATCTGCTCGTCCGGGTCGACGAGCGCCGCGTCCGGGTTGCTCGAGGCCGGGCCCAGCTCGAGCCAGTCCGCCCCAGTCTCGGCCTGGGCGCGTGCGTGGGCGATCGCTGCTTCGGGCGCCAGGTAGCGGCCGCCGTCCGAGAACGAATCCTCGGTGACGTTGACGATCGCGACGAGCTGAGGCGGGGGGCTCACGCGGGTGTTCTAGCACGGACGCGGCCCCAGCGATCGAGTCTCAGGTTTTACACCCCTTTTACGCTGCGAATCGGCTCGAACGTTTTCCCGACATCACCGGTTGGCTACACAAACGACGCTTCCCCTCGAGCACCTGAGCGTCCGGTGCGTCCTTCTACCCCTGCGGAGGGCATGCGGATCGGCCGATGATTCGAGGGCGGGAGCACCCCCCGACCAGCACGAACGGGATTCGCGAACCGCGCCGCACGCGGTACGCCACGCGTCTGCTCTGCCGCCGACGACGAGACGACGAAGAGAGGTGAAGAGGATGGGAGCTGCGATCGAGATCGGCAACGCACCGACGGCGACCGGGGAAGCGGGTGGAGCGGCAGCAGAGACGCGCGCCTCCGCGCGCCCGCAGAAGGGAACGATCCTCCGCTACACCGCGGATCGTCGACCCGTCGCGACCACCCTGGCCCTGCTCGCCCTTCACTTCGTCGCGTTCTTTCTCGCGCCGACCTGGGTCGCGGTCGCCCTCGTCGTGCCCTTCACGATCCTGAGCTTCTTCATCGCTCCGCTGAACCACCACCATCAGCACTTCAACTCGTTCCACGCCCCTTGGCTCAACCGCGCCTACGAGGTCGCACTCTCGCTGCAGACCGGTCTCTCTCCCTACGGCTGGGTGCTCCACCACAACCTGGGTCACCACCGGAACTATCTGAACCAGCGGCCGCACGAGGATCCCGAGCAGATCGACGAGTCGCGCTGGACGCGTGTCGACGGCTCGACGATGAACCGGGTCGAGTACACGATCAAGCTCGTGCTCTCGCACCAGCTCGACATCTACCGCGTGGGCAAGCGACACCCGAAGCAGTGGCGCTACTACCTGCTGATGAAGATCCCGGTCTGGACGATCCTGGGCACGCTGCTCTGGCTGAACCCGGTGAACGCGTTCCTCGTCTTCCTGCTCCCGGCGTTCGCTGCCCTCGTCCACACGAGCTGGGCGACCTACGAGCACCACGCGGGCTTCCACCCGACGGACCACTACGACGCGTCGGTCAACCGGACGAGCCGCGTCTACAACTTCCTGACCTGCAACCTCGGCTACCACACGGCGCATCACGCGCGGCCGGGTCTCCACTGGAGCCTGCTCGAGAAGCTCCACGACGACATCGAGGACCGGATTCCGGACGACATGATCATCCCTACCTTCTTCGGTAGATGAATCCCGATCCGTCCGTACCCGACCGATCCTCCGCACCTGCGCGCCTTCTTCGCGAGCTCACCCATCGCGACCACACCCAGGGACGCCTCCTCGTCTCGATCCTGGTCCTGGCGCTCCCGCCCGTCGTCGCGTCCTCCGGCCACGCGCTCTTCCAGCTCGTCGACCTGAGCTTCCTCGGCGAGCTCGGCGGCGACGCGGTCGCTGCCGCGGGGGCGACGAACCAGACGCTGCGCCAGGTCTTCATGGTCGTGGCGTTCGGCATGTCGGTCGCGATCCAGATGATGATCGCCTTCGCGGTCGGCCGGTCGGAGATCGACGAGGCGGAGCACGTCGCCGGGCAGAGCTTTCTCGTGACCGGCGTGCTCGCGCTGCTCTCGATCTCGACGGTCGGACTCTTCCCCGAGTTCTTCGTCTCGTTGATCGTGAGCGAGGAAGCGATCCCGATCGCCTCGACCTACGCCCGGATCACGATGCTCTTCTTCGGGTTCAACGTGTTCGCCCAGGCCGCGAACGGCGTGCTCGTGGGTTCCGGCGATGCGGCCACGCCGATGGTGATCGGTCTCTCGCAGGTGCCGGTCGCGATCATCGCCGAGTGGGTGCTGGCGTTCGGCCACTTCGGCCTGCCCGCCCTGGGCGTGGCGGGCATCGCGTACGGCGCGGCGTTAGGCGGCGCCTTCTCGTGTACGCTGGCGATGACGGTCCTCTTCAGCGGCAGCAGCCGCGTCCATCTACGCGTCCGCCATCTGGTTCCCGACTGGACGATGATCCGACGGATCGCCAGCACGTCCTGGCAGCCGGCGCTCCAGATGATCGCGCGATCGGCGATGATCATGGTCTTCATGACCCTCGCCGGCCGGATCGGCAGCCACGTGCAAGCGGCGTATACGATCGGCCTGCGCATCGAGATGATCGCCGTCATGATCGCGTTCCCGATCGCGAACGCCTGCGCGACTCTGGTCGGGCAGAATCTGGGCGCGGGTGACGTCGGTCGGGCGTGGCATGCGGTGCGGGTCGCCGCGAGCGTCGAGATCGCGTTTCTCGGCCCTGCGGCGCTGCTGCTCTACTCCTTCCGGGACAGCGCGGTCGCGGTCTTCACCGACGATCCGGCGGTCGCCGCCGAGGCCGCGAACTACCTCGGCTACGTGTCGACGATCCTCTGGTTCTGGGGGGTCTACTTCGTCGCGTTCCGGACGCTGCAGGCGTCGGGGGACATGGTCACGCCGATGGTGATCTCGCTCGCGATCGCCCTCGGCGTCGGTGCGCCCCTCGCCGTCTGGCTCTCGGCGCAGCCCGAGTACGGCGCCTCGGGCATGTGGATCGCGAGCGTCGTCTACTCGGTCCTCAACACGACGCTCATGCTGGCGTGGTTGATGACGGGTCGCTGGGCCGAGCGCGCCGCCGCGCGTCGTTGATCCGGTCCTCGAGGTCGACGCGGACGTCGTCGCCTTCGATCTCGACCGCGAAGCACGGGACCGGGAAGCCGTCTTCGTGCTCCGGGTCGAAGCCGGTTCGCACGTCGAAGGGCCAGCCGTGCGCGTTGCACGTGATCACGCAGCCTTCGAGGTCGCCCTCGTGGAGCGGGTACCCCGCGTGGGGGCACACATCCTCCATGGCGTGGACGGCGTCTCCGACGCGGTAGAGCCCGATGCCGATCCCGTCGATTTCGACGCGCAGGCCGCGACCACTCGGGATCTCGCTCAGTCGCGCGACGGTTCGGAAGGCCAGAAGGGAAGCTCCTCGTGCGCCGCCCGCGTTCGTCGAGGCCGGAAACGGCGAACGGCGCTCGTTCCGGTCCAAAGGACCGGAACGAGCGCCGCAGGATGCCTCAGCTCATGCCGGACGACCACGCGAGGGTGCGTCGACCAGTACGGCCGCGTGGAGGCGAACCCGTTCGGCTCACTGAGAGGCGAGGGCCGCGGGGACCGCGGAGCGCTTCGTCCCCTGGGCCGTGACGACGCAGGTGTCGAGCCCGTTGGTGGTCAGCGCCTGCGAGCAGCTCATCGAGCTCGGACCCGACATGCGCTGGAGTCGGCCATCGGCCGCGTTCGCGAGCGAGCGCTCGAACTGCTGATCGAGGTCGAGCTGCGCGGTCAGGGTGAAGTCACCCGGTGCGGCGGAGGGGTTGCTGTCGGGGGTTTCCGCGAAGGCGGCACTCGAGAGACCGACGGCGAGCATTACGCCGAAAAAGACACGTGACATGGATCGCATGGTGGGGGGGGCTCCTTTGGGAAGCCTTATCGGGCGCTCCATGGATTGCTTGAGGCGTTCTTCCAACTCCTCTGCAATTTCGTCCGCGTGATCTGCAGCACATGCGCAACCAAAGGGTCCCGGACCGACCGAGCGTCTCTCGGCTCGGGAGTTCGCAGCGCGCGAAGGGGTGAAAGCTGCACGTGATTTCCACTTTCACCGGACTAGACTTCGTGAGAGGTGCCGCTCACGACCGCATCAATGCGGGTTCCGAGGAGAACGGAATTGCGACTCTGGGTCGAAGAACGCGAAGGACGTGGGGAGGAGGCTCGCGCGTTGCTGGTGCATACGCCGGGTCTGGTGCTTCTCGGGTCTCGCGTGGATCCGGTGGCTCGTACGCAGGCCGCACGCAATGTTCGACTCGCAGGTCCCTTCAGCGGGCGGCGACCCTGAACGAGAGGAGCTCCATCCCATGGCCACCCACCGACTCGTCGTCTTCACTCAGCCCACCGAGGGCCGCGAAGACGAGTACAACGATTGGTACGACGAGATCCACCTGCGCGAAGTGCTCGAGACCGACGGCTTCGTCGGGGCCCAGCGCTTCGCGCTCTCGGACGCGCAGATCGGTGACGTCGCGGACGCCGTCCCGAGCCGATATCTCGCGATCTACGAGATCGAGGCGGATTCCCTCGAGGCTGCCCTCGAGAAGTTGAACGCAGGCGCGGCGACGATGCAGATGTCCGACGCGCTCGACATGGATTCGGCGAAGGCGTTCGCCTTCAGCGCGATCGGCGCGCGATTGGAGTCGGCATGATCCAGGATTACACGAACAAGGTGGCCGTCGTGACTGGCGGCGCCGGCGACATCGGCAAGGCGATCGCGAAGCAGCTCCTCGGAGACGGAGCGAAGGTCGTGATCTCGGACGTGGAGCAGGGTGCCCTCGATCGTGCGCTCGAAGAGCTCGCGCCCCTCGGAGAGGTCAGAGCGGTCCGCACCGACGTCTCCGACGCCGCGGAGGTCGACGCACTCGCCGAGCAGGTCTACGCGCGCCACGGGGCGTGTCATCTGCTCTTCAACAACGCGGGCGTCGGCGCGCCCTCCGTCAACGTCTGGGAGACCACCGTCAACGACTGGAAGTGGGTGCTCGGGGTGAACGTGATGGGCGTCGTCCACGGCATCCACAGCTTCGTCCCGCGCATGATCGAAGGCGGCGAGCCCGGACACGTGATCAACACCTCGTCCGGCGACGGCGGGATCGCGCCGATGGCGGGCCAGTCGGTCTACGCCTCGAGCAAGGCGAGCGTCTCGATCATCACGGAGTGCCTCGCGGCGCAGTTCAGCACGCAGCATCCGCAGCTCCAGGCCTCGATCTTCTATCCGGCCGGCGGTGTCCTCGACACCGGAATCTGGAACTGCGCACGGAACCGTCCCGAAGAGCTCGCTCGGGAGAAGCCGTCGGGCCAGCCGGAAGACTTGATGGGCGAGTTCATGAAGCACGCCAAGGAGACCGGAATGGAGGTCCACTTCCAGGATCTCGACGATCTCGCGAAGTCGCTGCTCGCGGACCTCAAGGCCGGGAAGTTCGTCGCGATGATCGGCGTCGAGGGCGCGGGAGACACCCTGCGCGCTCGCGCCGAGAAGATCGGGCGCGGCGAGGCGCCCTTCGACGACCACTCGCTGATCGCCTAGAGCGCCGAGGCTAGGCGAAGCCCTTCCGTCCGATCCAGTCCTGCACCAGTCCGACCGCCTCAGGGATCAGGTCGGGCCGCTGCATGTAGTAGTGGTCGGCGCCCTTGATCTGGTGGATCTCTTTGTCGTCGTGCGACACGGCGTCGAAGAGGCGCGCTGCGTGGCTCGGCGTGCAGCCGAGGTCCGCGGTGTTGTTGATGACGAGCACGGGACAGGCCACGCGACTCGCATTGCCGAGCCCGTCCGCGCGGGAGTCGTCGTAGCTCCACTGGGAGAGCCAGGACCGGAGCGTCGAGAATCGCGCGAGCCCGACCGGCCCGTCGTTCACGACCTTGGGGTCCCCGAGGTAGCAGAGACCCGGCTCGCGATCCGAGGGATCGACCGACGGATCGAGGAAGCAGGGCGCCGCCATCGTGCCGTGCACGCAGAAGGCACGCTCGGGCGGACCGTTCGGATCCGCCTTCAACGCGGCCAGGGTCTCCTTCACCCAGGCGGTGATGCGCCGGTTCCGGGCGACCTGTTCCGCCGCATGACGCTCGAGGAAATCCGCGGAGTAGGGCGGCTGGTTCGGGTTCGCCGGGTCGTAGAGGTCGAGCTCCGGGTCGCGATCGAAGGGCCTCGCCTCGTCCCGGATCGACGGATCGATCCACTCGGTCAGGGTCATCGCACGCGAGATGTGCGCCGCGAGCAACATCACGCCGTCGGCGGGGATCAGGTCGGCGGCGACGAGATCCGCCGGATCGCCAGCCGGCGTCTCGCGGATCGAAGGCTGCTCGGCCTGGTCCTGGTAGAACATCGAGAGCGAGCCGCCGCCGGACCAGCCGCCCAACAGGATCCGCTCGTATCCCCGCTTCTCCTTCAGGTCCCGGATGCACGCACCCAGATCGAGGACGCACTTCTCCATGATCAGCGCGGTGTCGTTGCCGCGGTAGCGCGGGTTGCAGTAGACGACGTGGATCCCCGCGTGCGCCAGGGCGTTCACGAGAGGCAGGAAGGAGCCGCCGCCGATCGGGTGGGAGAAGACGATCGCGGTCTTCGAGTCCACGCCCTCCGGCAGGAGGCGCATGCATTCGACGAACACGCTGCCCTGGTCGCCGCCGTAGACGTCCTTGATCGGGCTCGGGTCGGTGTGGAGAACCGCGTAGGGTTCGCGCTTGATCTTCACGGGATCGGCGGCTCCGAGAAGCTGCTCGCCTCGGCGACCTGTTCGTCGGTCATCGAGAGGATCTGCTCGTAGACCGCCTTCGGGTAGCGCATGTGCGGCTTGGCGGGATCGTAGGGCGGCTGGGCGATCGGCTCGGACGGTCGGTCGAACTCGTCGGGCGTAGCGAGACGGTCGAGGAGGTCTGAGTCGATGCCGACCTCTTCGGCGGAGGACGGATCGAGCCAGTGCTTCGGGTCGATCGCCTCGTCGGAGCTCGCGATCTCGAGGGTGAGCCCTTCGAGGCCCGCGAAGTAGATCGAGCGACACATGCCGTGGTCGAGGGGGCCCATCACGTTGATGCCGCGGCTGCGAATGCGGTCGCGCATCGCCAGCAGCTCGTCGTCGCTGTCGACCACCATCGCGAGATGCTGGAGGGTGCCCGGCGCCGAGGGGAGCGCTCCGCTCCCGGCGTGGGTCTTGCCGTATTCGATCTCGATGTCGGCGACGGCGGGCAGCTGGACGAAGGAGATCAGACACTCCGGCGAGCCCTCGACGAACGCGTGGATCCCACCCGGCACGCCGTGCATCGGAAAGATCGCGACGAGCGGCATGCCGAGGACGTCGGAGAAATACTCGAGCTGCCCCTTCATGTCCGCGGTCGAGAACGCGATGTGATGGACGCCGCGCGCTTTGATCATGGCCGTGCTCCTTCCCGCGAATCGCGGGTCAGCCCCAGAGGCTCAGGACGTGTCCGTCGCTCGGGTCGAGGTCGCCGTTCAGCACTTCGAGGTAGACGCTTCGGACCGCGTCTTCGCCGGTCTGGCGCTTCACGTTCATCCAGGCCTTGCTCCAGTCCGCGAACTTGAACCAGGAGTCGCCGAGGCGCTCCTGCAATCCGCCGGGCCCCCAGTCCTGGGTGCGCTTCACGATCCGGCCCGGCGCGAAGAAGAACTCGGGCTTCGGTCCGGGCAGCGTCTGCGGTCGCGGGGCGGACTCCCAGTGGGTCCCGCCCACCGTGCAGGAGTACTTGAGCTCTTCGCCGAGGCGCTCGTGCACGCCGGCGACGACGTCGCCGTTCCCCGCCATGTCGACCATCACGGCGCCCGACGATCCTGCGATCTCGGGCAGCCGGTCGAGCTCGTCGTAGAGCACGACCTCGTCGTAGCAGCCGAGCTTCGCGACGAAGTCCTTGTTGCGCGGGGACGTGAGTCCCACGACCGGTCCGCGATCCCGTTTGGCGAGCAGGTGACCGAGGGCGATCGAGGTCTTGCTCGACGCGCTCGTCACGATCGAGGTCGACGCGCCGTAGAAGTCTTCGTCACCGATCAGGTCGTCGCAGAGGAACGACGTCATGAAGAGCCCGCGCAGCAGGATCAGCTCGTCTTCGATCGCCTCGGCGTAGAGCGGGTCTCCTTCGGTCCAGCTGTACGTGCGGTAGACCGGGGCGTGCTCCGCGCGGTGGGCGACGATGTCGACCATGCCGCTGCTGTTCTTCTCGGCGTCGATCACGAGATGACGGGACATGGGGAAGAAGCCGAAGCACTGGCCACCTTCCGGAATCTCGGGGTTGCGCGAGGCGACGACGCGGCCGAAGGCCATCGCCGGGATGCGTCCCCAGCGGTCCAGCCCGGGGAAGAAGCCCCAGTAGTTCAGCATGTCGCCGGCGGAGGCGTAGGTGATGTTGTTCGACGTGAGCGCGAAGCGGTCGATCTCGAAGAGCACCTGGCCTGCGCCGAGGTCGTCGATCGGCGCACCGGGGACGAAGCGGCAATCGCGGAAGTCGTCGCGATTCACCTGGAAGTCGATCGGAGGGAGGGCCATGGGTGGGGGATCCTTCTGGCGAGCCGAAATCGGAGTCGGAGTCGGTTCAGCTCCAGAGCTTCTGGAGCTCTTCCGCGGAGGTCTGGGTCGTGATCCGCTTGAGCGTGTTCTCGACGACCATCTCGGCGTACTCCGGCGGATAGCCGGTCACGCAGTCTGTCACGAGGACGACATGGTAGCCGTGGTTGATGGCCTCGATCGTCATCCCGGGGATACCCACGTTCAGGCTCACGCCGGTCGCGATCACGGTCGTCACGCCGAGCGAGCGCAGGGTCGGATCGAGCTGCGTGCCGGTGAAGGGGGACATGCCGTGGAGGCGCGCCGAGTCGAGGTCGGTCTCGGCGGGACCGAGCTCGGGGATCACGTCCGTTGCCGGTTCGCCCATCACGAGGTAGTCGGGGTCCCGCAGCATGGCGTTCACCATCGGGACGTTCGAGTAGGAGCCTCGGCGATCGCGCCGGAACCCCGCGCGACAGTGGACCACCGGGACGTCGCGTCGCCGAGCGACCTCGAGCAGGCCGCCGAGGCGGCCGGGGATGCCCTCGCTCGAGACCAGGTCGGCGAGCGGGCGGATCGTGGCGAGGTCGCCGATCACGCCGCGCTGCATCTCCATCGTGAGGATCGCGGCCTTGCCGGGAGCGACCAGTTCTTCGAGGCTGGGCATCGGGTGCTTCCCCTTGTCGCGCGTTGCTATTCGGGCGCGTTCGTTCGATCGCCGCTCGCGGGCCGGTCGCCGAGCCCGACCTCCTTGCCGTCGACCTCCACTCGGATGCGGCGCAGCTCGAGGTGGGCGATGCGCCATTCTCCGTCGGCTTCGCGACGATACTTCTCGTTGTACCAGCCGAGACCCCAGAGATGACGCATGGGCGAGCCCTCCGGCCACCAGAGCATGTCTTCCATGGCCCAGGTGCCCTCGGCCTCGTTCTCGCCGGTGAGCGTGATGACCGGGGCGTGGCCGTGGTGGCAGGTCTCCACGTTCTCGAGGATCGGAGGCAGGAACTCGTAGAAGGCCTGGCGACCGTGGATGATCGGCGACCCCTCCTCGCTGGTGTCGATCACCGCGTCCTCGGTGAAGACCATCTGCCACTCGTCCCAGCGCTTCTGATCCATCAGCTGGAAGTAGCGGGCCTTGAGTTGCTTGATGCGCTCGATCTCGACCAGGTCTTGCGGAGTCATCGTCCCTCCTCGCGGAGGCCGATTCTATCGCTCGGACCGGGTCCGGGGGCTCCGCGTCGAGCGGAAATCGCGGCGCGTCCCCGGAGGGCATCGATCATCACGAGTCCAAGTGCCCGAAAACGATATCGAATCGAGAATGCGCCCCCGATGCCGGCCGAAGGGGTTAAGCGAAGAGTTTTTCCCGCCGAAGCTGAAAACGACATTGATTTTCATTTTCCCCGGCTTAGAATTCCGACTCCTCGAATCGCCGGACAGGACCCCCACATGCTCGTCTGTCATTGCCGTGGAATCAGCGACCGCCAGATTCGTCGCGCCGTCAAGGACGGCTGCACGTCGGCGCGGGACGTCGCGCGCTCGACCGGCGCGGGCATGCGCTGCGGTGGCTGCCGCTCGAACGTGAAGGCGATCGTGAACGAGGCCCTCTCGCACGAGTTCGCGAAGACCGGCCCGGCGCACGAGACGCTGCTCGACCTGAGGGTGCCCGTCGAAGGCTGAGGCCTTCATTGCGGCCGGGGGGCGGCTCGCTGGACTCGACGCGCGTTGCTCCTGAGCCGCGCCGAGCGTGAAGATCGCGTCGGGTCCGCGGTCGCCTTCCATGAAGGCAGTTCCGTCAACCCCGAAGGTTGAAGATTTGGTCGAAGACTACATCAGTCCGTTTCCTTCATGGTCTCGCTGATTCGTCGGCGGCTTCATCGAGGGTGGGGCATCTG